>UMHM01068953.1_pt1 | contig 26307 bp, 25 predicted proteins | sample 1965501 | NCBI WGS metagenome assembly UMHM01 (sample SAMEA4836095, study PRJEB28245) | human gut metagenome | biome: gut microbiome; material: fecal sample | place: Denmark | collected 2008
GCCTTTTATTATATTGTTTGCCCGCATCACAGCGTGCAGACACAGGCGCATCCTGTGCCGGATGAAAAAGTGCAGCAGCCTGTATTTCGCGCACATGGCCTTTACGTAGCGGTTCTCGCGGTAATCCGGGAATTTCTTAATGAAGTCGGCGTACAGCTCATCCTGCACGGCGCTTTTCCAGTCGGCAAGGTTCACGCGCGTGCATGAGGTCAGCACCTGATTGTAAAATGCGGCGTATTCAAGCTGTTCGCGGTATTTTTCAAAAAGCCCCGCGCCGCGGTAGGCGTCCAGCATCGCGTTGACCGCGGGGATGATCTCCAGATTGCGCGCGGTGTTCTTGTTGTTTGTGATGGAGCCCGCGCGCTGAAGGTAGTTGTGCCATGGCCTGTGCACGGACAGCATCTTCTTCGCTTTCGTGTACAGCAGCGGCGTCACGTACATGTCCTCATACCACACGCGCCCCGGATAATATATGCCGTTGTCCGTGAACAGCGTGCGCCTGTATATCTTATTCCATGCCGAGGGCATTTCAAACAGCAGCTCCGGATAGCTCTCCAGCGTGAACTCGCCCTCGATAGCGCAGCCCGTGATGTATTTCAGCACCCGGCCGGACTCGTTGACGGAGCGTATGTCGAAAAAGCACATGTCGAAGTCCTTTTCCAGAAGCGCCATCATTTCCGGCACGGCGCCGGGGGCAAGGTAGTCGTCACTGTCGAGGAAGAGAATGTATTCGCCACGCGCCGCGTCTATGCCCACGTCGCGCGCCTTGCCCAGCCCGCCGTTCGGCGTTGTTATCACGCGAATGAGCGCGGGGAAGCGCTGCGCGTATTCATCGCATATTGCGCCCGATTTATCTGTGGAGCCGTCGTTGACCAGAACTATCTCATAATCGCCCAGCTCCGGGTATATCACGGAATCCAGACATTTTTTCAGATAATTCTCCACATTGTATACGGGGATCATCACTGTGAGTTTCGGCATGGCGGACGGCCTCCTTTTTGTGCTGAAAGCTATTTTATCATAGGCCCAGCCGCCTTGCAACAATCAAAAAGGTTGATTTTGCACGCTTGTGTGGTATAATAACATGAATTAGAATGCATATTGCATATACGCAGGAGTTTACATATGAGCAGAAGAAAAAGAAAACTTACGGCAGAGGAGCTTGAGGCGCAGGAGCTGGAATCGCGCAAAAACGCGTATGACTGGATACAGTGCCTTGCAAGCGCCCTTATCGTCTGCGTCGTCATATTCATCTTCGTCGCCCGCGTTATCGACGTCAAGGGCACGTCCATGTACCCGACGCTCAATAATCAGGACAAGATGCTGGTGTCCGACCTGTTCTATACGCCGAAGGCGGGGGACATCGTCGTGTTCAAGAAGGATCAGTACGACCCGGAGCGCGCGCTCGTCAAGCGCGTCATCGCCACCGAGGGGCAGGAGATCAATATCGACTTCGACAGGGGCATCGTTTATGTTGACGGCGTCGCGCTGGAGGAGGATTATATAAACGAGCTTACCACCACCAAGCTCGACTTCATCGGTCCGCAGACGGTGCCGGACGGCTGTGTGTTCGTCATGGGAGACAACCGCAATATGTCCACGGACAGCCGTAAATCGGAGATAGGCATGGTGGACAACCGCCTCATAATCGGCAAGGTCTACTGCGTCATCTTCCCGCTTTCGTCCTTCGGACTGGTGAAATGATGGAAAACAACGACTTTGAAAAAATGAATATCCAGTGGTTCCCCGGCCATATGACCAAGGCACAGCGCATGATAGAGGATAACATAAAGCTCGTTGACGCCGTGTGCGAGGTCATAGACGCGCGCATCCCGCGCGCCAGCCGCAACCCGGATATCGACCGCCTTGCCGCGGGCAAGCCCCGCCTCGTCATCCTCAACCGCGCCGACCTTGCAGACCCTGAGCTTACGAAGCGCTGGAAGGAGAGCTTCGAGCGGCAGGGGATGGCCGTGCTCGAAACGGACGCCAGAAGCGGGAAGGGCGTCGGCGGCTTCGTGCCGGCCGTGCGCCGCCTCCTTGCGGATAAGCTGCGCGAGTATGAGGCCAAGGGGCAGTCCGGCCGCCCGCTTCGCGTCATGATCCTCGGCATCCCCAACGTCGGCAAATCAACGTTCATCAACAAGGTCGCCGGGCGCAAGGCCGCCGCCGCCGGGGATAAGCCCGGCGTCACGCGCGGCCGCCAGTGGATAAACATTGACCGCTCTCTTGACCTTCTCGATACGCCGGGCATCCTCTGGCCCAAGTTCGACAGTCAGGAGGTGGGGGAGCTTCTCGCCGTGACGAACGCCATCAAGGCGGACGTTATCGACAAGGAGACGCTTGGCGCAAACTTCATGCTGCGCCTGCGCAGTATGTACCCCGCCGCCATAGAGGCGCGCTATAAATTCACACCCGACGAGGACGCGAACGGCTTTGAGCTTCTTGAGCAGGCCGCAAAAAAGCGCGGCTTTCTCGTCTCCCGCGGCGAATATGACATTGAGCGCATGGCGAACACGCTTCTCAGCGAATATCACGACGGCAAGCTTGGCCGCCTGACTTTGGAGCTGCCTGATGAGTGACCTGTGGCTGCTTGAAAACGAAATATACGCCTCCGGCGTTTCCTGCCTCTGCGGCGTGGATGAGGCCGGGCGCGGCCCGCTTGCGGGGCCTGTGTGCGCCGCCGCCGTCATGCTGCCGCGCGGTCTGGATATCCCCGGCCTGAACGACTCCAAAAAGCTCACGGAGAAAAAGCGCGAGGAGCTTTACGACATCATCTGTGCCGGGGCAGTGTGCTATGGAGTCGCCTTTGCCGGCGTGGAGGAGATAGAGCGGTTCAATATCCTCAATGCGACGTTTCTCGCCATGAACCGCGCCATCGCGCAGCTTTCCGTGCCGCCGCAGCTTGCCCTCATCGACGGCAACCGCGACTCCGGCATTGAAGCGCCCAGCCGCTGCATCGTCAAGGGCGACGCGCTGTGCGCGGATATTGCGGCGGCCTCCGTCCTCGCCAAGGTCACAAGGGATAGGTACATGACGGCGCTTGCCAGCGAATACCCGCAGTACGGCTTTGAAAAGCACAAGGGCTACGGCACGAAGCAGCATTACGCCGCCATCCGCGAATTCGGCCCCTCGCCCGCGCACAGGATGAGTTTCCTGAAGACCCTGCACTGATGCATACGCGGGAGCTTGGCCGCTTCGGCGAGGAACAGGCGGCAAAATACCTGCGCCGCAAGGGCTATACCGTGACGGCGCGCAACTTCTCCTGCCGCGCGGGGGAGATAGACATCATCGCCGAGGATAAGGACTTCGTCGTCTTTGCGGAGGTGAAGCTCCGGCGTGACGCGGCCTTTGCCGAGGCGCGCGAATTCGTCACACCGGCAAAGCAGCGGCGCATAATAAATACGGCCCGACTATGGCTCGGCATGAACGACTGCGAAAAGCAGCCGCGCTTTGACGTTATCGAGGTGTACGCCCCGCACGGCGCACTCGGCCGCGTTTCGATAAATCATATAGAAAACGCCTTTATGTAGGCCGCCCGCCTCAAAGCTTCATGCTTTGAAGCGAAGCGGCATCTGCGCTTCAATCGCAGGCAGCGCCTCTCGGGCAGAAGGTCGAGCAGTAGGTCTCGCCCTTCGTGCAGGCCTTCTCGTTCTGCACGCTTATCTTTGAAGCGTTGCAGCGGCAGTCGATGGTGTTGTACTTGCAGTTGGTCACGTCGCAGCCGACGCCGGGATTGGTTTCAGTGTGTTTCTTGTCGCTCATTTCAGATTCCTCCTGATTTGATGTTGCAGGACTATTGTTTGTCGGCGGCGGATTCTTTATTCGGAGGAAGCTATGGCATTATATGCAATAGGTGATTTCCATCTGGCGCTGGGGCAGGATAAGCCAATGGATATATTCGGCGACAAATGGATAAACCATGCAGAAAAATTAAAAGCGTCGTTTTCGGCGCTGAACGAGGATGACGTCACCGTGCTCTGCGGCGATCTGAGCTGGGGCATGGGGCTTGACGGCGCGCTGGAGGATTTTCTCTTCATAAACGCTCTGCCCGGCCGGAAGATAATTCTCAAGGGCAATCACGATTACTGGTGGAACACCGTGTCCAAAACCACGCGCTTTTTCGCCGCGCACGGCATCGACACCATTGATATACTCAATAATAATTCCTATGAATACGGCGAATATGCCATCTGCGGCACGCGCGGCTGGTTTTATGAGGAGGAGAAGGGCAGCGAGCACGACGGCAAGATAATGCGCCGTGAGATAATGCGCCTTGAGACCTCTCTCGCCTCTGCCGGGGATAAAAAGAAGCTCGTCTTTCTCCATTATCCGCCGGTGTATATGAATTATGAGTGCCCGGAGATTCTGGCCCTGCTGAAGCAGTACGAGGTGCGCCTGTGCTGCTATGGGCATATCCACGGCAAGGCCTGCAATTACGCCTTCAACGGCTGGCGCGACGGCACGGAATACAGGCTCGTTTCCGCCGATCATGTGAATTTTGCGCCCGTGCGCCTGCCGTATTGATTTAATTATCATATTTGAAACAATTTAGCATTGATTTTGCAGATAAAATCTGCTATCATATCCAAGGTTATGCACACATAGAGGAGGAAATCAACCATGAACGTCAAGAACGTAGAGAAAAAAGAAAATAACTCCGCATCATTTCAGGTAGAGACCGACAAGGCTGAATTTGAAGCCGCTGTCAACAAGGCATACCTGAAGGCCAAAAGCGATATATATATTCCCGGCTTCCGCAAGGGCAAGGCGCCCCGCGCAGTCGTCGAGGGCATGTACGGCGCAGAGGTTTTCTATCAGGACGCTATTGATGAGCTCGCCCCCCAGGCCTTTGAAAGCGGCCTGAATGAGAGCGGCCTTAAGATAGTCGGCGCGCCCGCCATTTCCGATGTCAAGGTCACGGATGAGCGCACCGTGGAGTTCACCTTTGCCGTCACCCTCTACCCCGAGGTCACTCTCGGCCGGTACAAGGGCCTTGAGGCCGAGAAGGACGCCGTCAGCGTCTCCGATGAGCAGGTCGATAGCGAGATCGACGCCACCCGCCGCCGCAACGCCCGTATGCTCAGTGTTGAGGACCGCGCCGCAGAGATGGGCGACACCGCCAACATTGACTTCGACGGCTACCTCGACGGTGAGCGCTTCGACGGCGGCAAGGCAGAGGGTTATGACCTCGTCCTCGGCTCCAACTCCTTCGTTCCCGGCTTTGAAGAGCAGGTCGCCGGTATGACCATCGGCGAGGAGAAGGACGTCAACATCACCTTCCCCGAGAACTACGTTGAGAACCTCGCCGGTAAGGCTGTCGTTTTCAAGGTCAAGCTCAACAGCATCACCACGCCTGAGCTTCCCGAGCTGGATGATGAGTTCGCCAAGGACGTTTCCGAGTTCGACACTCTTGAAGAGTACAAGGCCGACGTGCGCGCCAAGCTGGAGAAGTCCGCCTCCGAGCAGGCCGAGAACCGCTTCCGCACCGACATTCTCCGTCAGGCGTGCGACAATATCACCGCCGACATCCCCGCCGTCATGATCGACGACAAGCTGGAAGAGATGATCCGCGGCTATGCCGCCAACTACGGCATGACCGACCGCAGCGTCTCCCTTGACAAGCTCAAGGAGATGATGGGGCTTGACGAGGCTACGCTGAATAACAGCCTCCGCCCCGCGGCAGAGTTCCAGGTCAAGAATGAGCTTCTTGTTGACGCCATCGTCAAGGCTGAGAACATCGAAGTCACCGATGAGGATACCGACGAGTATCTCAAGAAGGTCGGCGAGGACGTCAATGCCAAGCCCGAGGATCTCATCCAGTACTTCGGCATGGACTTCATCCGTGAGGAGTGCAAGAAGGACAAGGCCAACTCCATAATCTTCGACTCCGCAGTCGCCGTTGCGCCCAAGCCAGCGGCTGAGAAGGCAGAGGGCGAGGAAGCCGCGCCCGCCGAGGGCGAAGAAGCCAAGCCCAAGGCCAAGAAGAGCACCAAGGCCAAGAAGGCAGAGGCCGCCGAGGGGGAGGAAGCCCCGGCCAAGCCCAAGACGAGGAAAAAGGCGGCCGCCAAGACCGAGGAGACCGCTGAATAATTCCCCGGAATAAAGGATATGCTCTCTTGGATGCAAATATTTTAAAGGAGAGTTTAATAAAATGAGTTTAGTACCGTACGTTGTAGAACAGACCAGCCGCGGTGAGCGTTCATATGACATCTTCTCCCGCCTGCTCAACGACAGGATCGTCATGCTCTCGGAAGAGGTCAACGATACCACGGCCAGCCTGATAGTCGCCCAGCTTCTGTATCTTGAGGCGCAGGATCCCGATAAGGACATACAGTTTTATATCAACAGCCCCGGCGGCAGTGTCAGCTCGGGCCTTGCGATATATGACACCATGCAGTATATCAAGCCGGATGTGTCCACCATCTGCATCGGCATGGCGGCGTCCATGGGCGCGTTCCTCCTGTCCAGCGGCGCGAAGGGCAAGCGCATCGCGCTTCCTAATGCCGAGATCATGATCCACCAGCCCTCCGGCGGCAGCCGCGGCCAGTGCACCGATATCCAGATACAGGCGGAGCAGATTTTGAAGATAAAGAAAAAGCTCAATGCCATACTTGCCGCCAACACCGGCAAGAGCGTCGAGACCATCGAGGCCGACTGTGAGCGCGACCATTTCATGTCCGCTGAGGAAGCGCAGGAGTACGGACTTATTGACAAGGTCATATACAAACGCTGAAAATCGCTTTCTATGGGGGAACAGTCGTTCCCCCATAGCTTTAAAAAGCAACAACAGGACAGGGGGAGAGTAAACATGGGCAAGCTGGATGACAGAAGGGCCATAAGATGCTCATTTTGCGGCCGGCCGCAGTCCGCGGTCAACCGCCTTATTGCCGGCAACGGCAGTTATATATGCGATGAGTGCGTGCGCATGTGCGCAAGCATAATTGATGAAGGCGCGCCCGGCGCGCCCACGGTGAACGGATTTGACGGGCTTCCGCTTGTTTTTGAAAAGCTGCCGAAGCCCATGCAGATAAAGGCCCGTCTTGATGAGTATGTCATCGGGCAGGACAGGGCGAAGATAGCGCTGTCCGTCGCGGTCTACAACCACTATAAGCGCATCCTCCACGCCAGTGCGGACGATGTTGAGTTACAGAAGAGCAACATTCTTCTCATCGGCCCCACCGGCAGCGGCAAAACGCTTTTTGCCCAGACGCTGGCGAAGATGCTGGATGTGCCCTTTGCCATTGCGGACGCAACCACGCTCACAGAGGCCGGCTACGTCGGCGAGGACGTGGAAAACGTCATCCTCAAGCTCCTGCAGGCCGCGGATTTTGACGTTGAGCGCGCCCAGCGCGGCATCATCTATATCGACGAGATAGACAAGATCGCCCGCAAGAGCGAGAACACCTCCATCACGCGCGATGTCTCCGGCGAGGGCGTGCAGCAGGCGCTTTTGAAGCTCCTTGAGGGCACCGTCGCCAACGTTCCGCCCCAGGGCGGCCGCAAGCACCCGCATCAGGAGTTCATTCAGGTGGACACCACCAACATCCTCTTCATCTGCGGCGGCGCGTTCGACGGGCTTGATAAAATAATCGAAAAGCGCACGAATAAAAAGACCATGGGCTTCGGCGCGGATATAGTCAGCTCAAAGGAGCGCGACGTCGGCGAGATCCTTGCCAACGTCCAGCAGCACGACCTTTTGAAGTTCGGCATCATTCCTGAACTCGTCGGCCGCCTGCCTGTCATCGCGTCGCTGGATTCCCTTACGCGCGCCGACCTCGTCCGCATCCTGACGGAGCCGAAGAACGCCATGACCAAGCAGTATAAGGCGCTTTTCTCCTACGATAAGGTGCAGCTCGAGTTTGAGCCTGCCGCGCTTGAGGCCGTGGCCGACAAGGCCATTGAAATGAAGATAGGCGCGCGCGGTCTGAGAAGCGTTATGGAGGGCGTCATGACCAACATAATGTATACCGTTCCCTCCGACCCGACGGTCGGAAAGGTCATTGTCACGGCGGCCAGCGTCAACGGGCTTGAGCAGCCGCGCGTGGAGAAGATAAACCAGTAAAACCTTAGTCCTCCTGAAAGGAGAAAAACGTGAGCGATAATCTTAATGACGTGAGGACGATGCCCCTGCTCGCCCTGCGCGGGCTGAGCGTATTCCCGGGCATGCTCCTCACCTTTGATGTGGAGCGCAGCGCCTCCGCCGCGGCGCTGGATGCCGCCGTCAGGACGGATCAGATGATCTTCCTCGCGGCGCAGAAGGACCCCATCGCGGACGCGCCCGACGAAAGTGAGATATACCATACCGGTACTGTCTGCCGCATCCGGCAGCAGCTCCGCCAGCCGCGCGGCGGCTTTACGCGCGTCATGGTGGAGGGTGTGCGCCGCGCACAGGCGGAGTCCGTCGATATGGACGGCAAGTATTATACCGCGCAGGTGCGCATGCTCGACGACCGGAAGGACCGCGTCAGCGAGGCGCGCCGCGAAGCGTTGCTGAGAAGCTGCTTTACGCTGTTTGAGGAATATATCCACGCAAACCCCGACATGGTGAACGAGCAGATATTGAACCTTCTGGCAAACCCCAGCCCGTCCTATGTCTCCGATTACATAGCGCATAATGTCCGCCTCAGTGTTGAGGATAAGCAGGAACTGCTTGAAGAGCTGTCTCCCTGCCGCCGCCTTGCCATGCTCGCAAAGCTTTTGACGAATGAGCTGAATATCATCAGCATCGAGAAGGAGATAAGCGACGCCGCGCAGGAGGCCATGAACCAGAACCAGCGCGAGTATTACCTGCGCGAGGAGCTCAAGGCCATTCAGGCCGAGCTTGGCGACGATGGCCAGACGGACGATATCGGCGATTACCGCGCGAAGATAAACGCCTTTCCCGTGCCGGAAGAGGTGCGCGCAAAGCTCCTCAAGGAGCTGGGCCGCCTTTCAAAGCAGCCCTTCGGCTCGTCTGAGGCCGCCGTGCTGCGCGGCTATCTTGATGTCTGCCTTGAAATCCCATGGGGCGTCACAACAAAAGAGACGGTGGACGTCGCAAAGGCGCGCCGCCTGCTGGATGAGGAGCACTTCGGCCTTGACAAGGTCAAGGAGCGCGTGCTTGAATATCTCTCCGTAAGGCAGCTCACGCCCGATGTGAAGGGTGGCCTCATCTGCCTCGTCGGCCCTCCTGGAACGGGCAAGACCAGCATAGCTATGAGCATCGCGCACGCCACAAACAGAAAGCTGTGCCGCGTCTCTCTCGGCGGCGTGCATGACGAGGCCGAGATCCGCGGCCACCGCAAGACGTATATCGGCTCCATGCCGGGCCGCATCGTCAGCGGCATCATACAAAGCGGCAGCATGAATCCGCTCATGGTGCTCGACGAGATAGACAAGCTCGGCTCCGATTACCGGGGCGACCCCTCCGCGGCGCTGCTGGAAGCGCTTGACGGGGAGCAGAACAGCACCTTCCGCGATAACTTCCTTGAAATACCCATCGACCTCTCCGGCGTGTTCTTCATCACCACCGCCAATACGACCGACACCATTCCCCGCGCTCTGCTCGACCGTATGGAGGTCATAGAGCTGCACAGCTATACCGACGAGGAAAAGCTCCAGATAGCCAAGCGCCATCTTCTGCCCAAGCAGAGGAAAAAGCACGGCCTCAAGGCCGCGCAACTCAAGGTAGACGACGCGGCCCTGCGTGAAATGATCACGCTCTATACGCGTGAATCCGGCGTGCGCCTGCTTGAAAGGGAGCTTGCCTCCGTCTGCCGCAAGGCGGCCGGCGGCATTGCTGAGGGGCGCTTCAAGAGCATGACGCTCAAGCCCGGCAGACTTCAGGACGTGCTCGGCCCCGCCCGCTACAAGCCGGAGCCTTTCCGGTTTTATGACGAGGTCGGCCTTGTGCACGGCCTTGCCTATACCTCTGTCGGCGGCGAAATGCTGGATGTCGAGGCGCTTGTCACCGATGGCTCAGGCAAGCTTGAGCTTACGGGCAATCTGGGTGACGTGATGAAGGAATCCGCCCGCGCGGCGGTCAGCTTTATCCGCAGCCGCGCCGCGAAGCTCGGCATCGACCCGGAATTCTATAAAAACCGCGATATACATATCCATTACCCCGAAGGGGCGATACCCAAGGACGGCCCGTCCGCCGGCGTCACCACCTGCGTGGCGCTCGTCTCGGCACTGACGGGGCGGCCCGTGCGGCATGACGTCGCCATGACCGGTGAGATCACGCTTCGCGGCCGCGTGCTGCCCATCGGCGGCCTGCGGGAAAAGACCATGGCCGCACTGCGCAGCGGCGTCAAAACTGTCATCATCCCCGCTGAGAATCAGCCCGACCTTGAAGAGATAGACCAGACGGTGCGCGCCGCGCTCAGCTTCATCCCAGTCAGCTATGCCGACGAGGCGCTTGAGGCCGCGCTCGTTCCGGAAAGAAGCGAGGGCGTTATCCGCACAGGCATCATGCCCCCGGCCTCCGAAAAGCCGAAGGTGAGGCAGTAACCATGGCAGCTTTGAACGTCAACAAGGCGGAGTTCATCAAATCCGCCGCGGCTCCCGCGCAATTCGTGCAGAGCTCCGTTCCGGCGGTGGTTTTCGCGGGCAAGTCCAACGTGGGCAAATCCTCCGTCATAAACCGCCTGCTCAACCGCAGGAATTTTGCCCGCGTCGGTTCCGCGCCGGGAAAGACAGTGCACGTCAATTATTTTCTCATTGACGGGCGGCTCTATCTCGTCGATCTGCCCGGCTATGGCTATGCCAAGGTCTCTCAGGCTGAGCGCGACCGCTGGGGAAAGCTGATGGAGCAGTTCTTCGCCGCGCAGTTATTCCAGCTCGGCGTCATGATAGTTGACGCCCGCCATAAGCCCACGGCGGACGATGTCACCATGGCGCAGTGGTTCAAGGCCTCCGGATGCGCGCTCGTCGTCGTGGCAAATAAGCTCGACAAGCTCAAAAAAAGCGAGGTCGAGCCGAATATGGCTCTCATCCGCCGGACGCTTGAGCTTGATGAGAGCGTGCGGATCATACCCTTCTCCGCCGAAAAAGGGCAGGGCAGGGAAGAGCTTATCAGCGAGATAACCAAAATAATTTAACTAAATCCACGGGCAAGGCAATTTCCTGTTGCCTTGCTCTTGTATTTTGTGGTATGATTTGATAAAATAACTAGAGCTTGTTTTATGACCGACGGCAAATTCCGGGGTGAGTACGATAGACGCGTTGAGATCCATATGGGATGGCTTTGATTTTTCATATCTGCTCAGTATAATTCTGGGGCTTGTTCCGGCGCTGCTGTGCGTGACGCTGCATGAGTTCAGCCACGGCTACGCTGCCTATAAGCTGGGGGACGATACGGCGAAGCGCGCCGGGCGGCTGACGCTCAATCCCCTGCGCAGTCTTGACCCGCTTGGCCTTGTGATGCTGCTGGTGTTCCACTTCGGCTGGGCGAAGCCCGTGCCGGTGAATATGTTCAGGTTCAAAAACCCCAAGCGCGGCATGGCGCTGACGGCGCTTGCCGGCCCCATGTGCAATCTCGTGCTGGCCGTTGTTTTCATGTTCTTTTACGGCCTCGCGTTCATCCCCCTCGGCCGATCCGCCGTGGGCGGGTACTTTCTTGAAATGATACAGATAACGGCGGTCATAAGCCTTGGCTATGCCGTTTTCAATCTCATTCCCATCTCCCCGCTGGACGGGTCGAAGGTGCTGTACGCGTTTATGCGTGACGAGGCGTACTATAAGCTCATGCGCTATGAGAAATACGGCTCCATCGTGCTCTTCGCGCTCGTCGCCACTGGTGTCCTCGGCCGGCCGCTCTCCACGGTGGTGAACTGGCTTTACGCGCGCCTTGTGCCCGTGGCGCAGGCCGGGTGCGACCTTGTATATTATCTTTTTTATAAGTGAGCTTTTAATGGAAAATCCCAGCTTTCATCTGGAGGGCGTCGTGCGCGACAAGGATGAGCTTCAGGACTTTGAAGGTCCGCTCAGCCTTATCCTCATGCTGCTTTCCAAAAATAAAATAGAGATCCGCGATATCAAGATCGCCGATATCCTTGACCAGTATCTCGCCTACCTTGCCGAAATGCAGAGCATGGACCTTGAGATCGCAAGCGAGTTCATCCAGATGGCCTCGCATCTGCTGTATATCAAGACAAAGACGCTGCTCACCTCCGAGGAGGAGGTGTCCGAGCTTGAAGTGCTCATGGCGTCGCTGGAGCAGCTTAAATGCAAGGACGCCTTCGCCGCCGTGCAGAAGGTCACGCCGCAGCTTAAAAAAGCGTCGGAGCTGGGTCTGCTCTACTTTGCCAAGCTGCCGGAGCCGCCCCCCAGGCTCAGCCGCGAATACGCCTATAAGCATGAACCGGCGGAGCTTTTAAAAGCGCTCAAGGCCATATATTCCCGCGGCGGCAAAGCGCCGGAGGCTGAAAGCTTCGCTTCGGCCATCCCGCAGCGGATAGTTTATTCCGTCCGCGATAAAAGCCGCCAGATACTCCAGCTCCTCCGCACGGGCGGAGTGACGCTCAATGAGCTTTACAAGGGCTGCGCCACGCGGTCAGAGGTCGTCGCGGCGTTCATTTCCGTGCTGGAGCTATGCAGCATGGGCAGCGTCAAGGTCGAGCGCTGCGGCGAGGACTATTCCCTCAGCTTTTCCGGCGGCGACGTCGATGAAATAATTGAAAAGATAATTGAGTAATATGTTTGATATTTCTTCCGCCATTGAGGCTATACTTTTTGCATCGGGCGACAGCGTGCCCATTGCGCGCCTTTCCCTCATCCTCGGCGCTTACGAGGGCGAGATAGAACATGCCGCCGCCGTGCTTGCAGAAAAATATGAAAACGAGGGGCGCGGTATGCGCATTCTGAAGCTGGAGGATAAGCTTCAGATGTGTTCCGCCCCGGAATACGCCCCATTCATCACCAAGGCGCTGGAGCAGCGCAAGCCCCCCATGCTCAGCCAGAGCGCGCTGGAGGCGTTGGCGATAGTTGCGTATTTTCAGCCCGTCACGCGTGCTTATATAGACCAGGTGCGCGGGGTGGACAGCTCCTACACCGTCGGCATCCTGCTTGAGCGCGGCCTTATCGAGCCGTGCGGCAAGCTCGACGTGCCGGGGCGGCCCTCCATCTTCAAAACAACGGACGTTTTCCTGCGTACAATGGGTATAAGCGAGCTTTCGCAGCTTCCGCCCCTGCCGGACATGACGAACGGCGAAGGGATAGAAAAGCTGCAAAACGCGATAGACCTTTTGCAGAACAAGGATTCCCAGCAGATATCTTTCAGCGAAGTTACAGGAGATGCGCACGAGGAGTGATATAATTGCTTGCCCTTAAGATCATCGGCATAATCGTCGCGGTCATCGCCGCCATCATGCTCATCCCCGTTGGCGCGGATATCGCCTACGAGGGTGGCAGCTTCAGCCTGTCGGCGAAGGTGTGCGGCGTGCTTCTTCAGCTCTTCCCCCGCCCGCCGGAGGATGAGTCGAAGCCGAAGAAGGAAAAAAAGCCGAAAAAAGAGAAGCCCCAAAAGGAAGCCCCTGAGGAGGCCGCGCCAAAGGAGAAGAAAAAGCTCAAGCTCAGCTTCTCCAAGGATGAGATACTCTCCCTTGTGAAGAAGGTGCTGAAAAAATTCGGCCGCTTCAACCGCAAGTTCAAGGTCGATCGCTTCCTCCTGCACTATACCGCCGCCGGGGATGACCCGTACAATACGGCCGTCACCTTCGGATACGTCAACGCCGCGCTCTCGTCTCTCGCCCCCTTGTGCCGGGAGCGGTTCGACGTGAAGGACTGCGACGTGAGTACGGATATCGACTTTGCGAAGGACTCGATGGAGATAGACTTCGGCCTTGCGTTCAGCATCCGCATCGGCGCGTTTTTCGGTCTGATATTCGGTATAGCTTTCAGCGCGCTGGGTATTCTTATAAGGAATAAGCTGCGCCTGCTGGTGGAGCGCATCCGCAGCGGCAGGGGAGATAAGCCCGATGAAGATAAGGTTAATGATGACATCGTCATTAATATAGATGCAGAAAAAGATAAAGAAAATATACAGGCAGAGGAAAGGATGGACTCAAATGGATAACAACCCTATCAGCGAACTCATGCAGACCACGATGGAGAACGTCAAGAACGTTCTCAAGGTCGATACCGTCGTCGGCGACCCGATAGTCACACCTGACGGTATAACGCTCGTTCCCATCTCCAAGATAAGCCTCGGCTTCGGCGGCGGCGGAGTTGAATTCACCAGCAAGAAGGCCGGCGAGGCCAGACCCTACGGCGGCGGCAACGCCACCGGCGTCAAGATCGAGCCTATCGGCTTCCTCGTCATCAAAGAGGGCACAGTCAGAATGATAAACGTCACTCCTCCTGCCAGCAACACCGTGGACAGGATAATCGACATGGTCCCGCAGGTCATGGACCGCGTGGACAATTTCATCGAAAAGCAGAAGAACAAGTAAGCCCAACGCGTAATAAAATCATACATCCTGTCAATAATAAGCACTGCCCATATAAAAAAGGGTGGTGCATATTATTAGGGTGATGAAGAAAACGGCGGCGCTGCTTGCGGCGCTTGCGCTGTGCCTTTCTGTGCGCGGCGCTGCGTCTGCCGCGTCCGCACCGTCTGTCAGCGCGAAAAGCGCCGTTGTTCTGTCCGGCGGCTGCGCCGTCTATGAAAAGAATGCGGATATGAAGCTGCCCATTGCCAGCACGACGAAGCTCATGACTGCGATCCTCGCGCTTGAGAACTGCCGCGGCGATGAGTGCGTCTATATCCGCCCTGAATACTGCAATGTTGAAGGCTCGTCCATGTACCTTGCGCAGGGTGAACGCCGCACGGTGAAGGAGCTCGTCACGGGGCTGCTTCTCGTGTCCGGGAACGACGCGGCGCTTGCGCTCGCCGGGCATATTGCGGGCGACAGCGCGCGCTTTGCCGCACTCATGAACGCCAAGGCCGAGGCTCTCGGCATGGCGGACACGCATTTTGTCAATCCGCACGGGCTGAACGCCTCCGGCCACTATTCCACCGCGCGCGACATGGCGCGGCTAATGGAATACTGCATGGATAACGCCGCCTTCGCGGAGCTGGACGGCATGACGAGCTGCACCGTTGACGGGAAGCTTCTCGTCAACCATAACCGCCTGCTCGGCACGTGCCCCGGCTGCATCGGCGGCAAAACGGGCTTCACCGAGGCTGCGGGGCGCTGCCTCGTCTCCTGCTGTGTGCGGGATGGCGCGCGCCTCGTCTGTGTCACGCTCAGCGCGCCGGACGACTGGAATGACCATATCGCCCTCTACACCTGGGCGTATTCGCGCTGCGCCATGCGCAGCGTTACCGGCGGTCTCAGCTTCTGCGTGCCCGTTATCTCCGGGGAGCGGCGCTGGGCCTATCTCGTTCCGGAGAAGGAGCTTGCGCTGTTTCTCCCCATGGATGCGGAGATAGTCCTGCGCGCAGAGCTGCCGTGGTTCGAGTTTGCGCCCGTCACGGCGGGCGAGGCGAAGGGGCGGGTCACGGCCTCCGTAAACGGCGTTCAGCTTGCAGAGTATGACCTTGTTTATAAAGAAAGCGTCGGCCCGGCCGCGCGTGATTAAAGGAACGGAGGCAGTAATGCCCGAACGCATACAGAAGATAATATCGGCCTCGGGGCTGATGTCGCGCCGCGCGGCGGAGGAATATATCTCCGCCGGGCGCGTCACGGTCAACGGGCGCACCGCAGCCCTCGGCGACAGGGGGGAGCCGGGTGAGGATGTGATACTCATCGACGGCGCGCCGCTTCCGGCCGCCGGGGAGAAGCTATACATAATGCTCAATAAGCCCAAGGCATACGTCACCACCATGAGCGATGAAAAGGGCCGCCATAATGTGACGGAGCTTGTCCGCGGCATCGGGCGGGTCTACCCCGTCGGCCGGCTGGACATGTATTCCGAGGGGCTGCTGATAATGACGAACGACGGGGATTTTGCAAATACCCTCATGCACCCGTCGCACAACTTCAAAAAGACCTACCGCACATGGGTGCAGGGTGAGGATGTTGGCCTCGCGACCGAGTGCCTGCGTGCGGAGATCGACATAGACGGCTGCACCGTCCTTGCGGACAGTGTGGAGATAGAAGCGCTCATCCCCGGCGGGGCTGTGCTGCTCATCACCATCAGCGAGGGGCGGAACCGCCAGGTCAGGAAAATGTGCGCTGCCTGCGGGCTCAAGGTCACGCGCCTTGTGCGCATCAGCGAAGGCCCGCTTGAGCTGGGCACGCTTGCCCCCGGCCGCTGGCGGCACTTGACGGCGGCGGAGGTCCGCGCCGTCACGGGGGAGCAGCATCAAACATTGGAGCATGAAATATGATAAACGAAACTGAACTTGTCGTCATCGGAGGCGGCGCGGCCGGAATGATGTGCGCGTATACCGCGGCGTCGCGCGGCGTGGCCGCCGTCCTGCTTGAGCCGAACCGCCAGCTTGGGCGCAAGGTGCGCATCACCGGCAAGGGCCGCTGCAATCTCACAAATAACTGCGACGTGAAGGAGTTCATGCGCAATATCCCCGGCGACGGGCGCTTCCTGTACAGTGCGCTCAGCCGCTTTGCACCGGCGGACACCATTGCCTTTTTCGAGTCGCACGGCCTGCCCGTAAAGACGGAGCGCGGCAATCGCGTCTTTCCTGTCTCCGACAACGCAAACGACGTTGCCGGAACCATGACGCACCTGTGTGAACGCGCCGGTGTCCAGATAATACATACCTCGGCAAAGGCCATCCTCACGCGCGACGGGGCCGTCTGCGGCGTCAAGACTGATGAGGGAACCATCGCCTGCCGCGCCGCCACCGTCTGCACAGGCGGACTTTCATATCCTCTCACGGGCTCCACCGGCGCGGGCTATACCTTTGCCCGCACCTTCGGCCATACCGTTTCTGAGCTTCGCCCATCCCTAGTCCCGCTTGAAAGCCCGGATGAGTACTGCGCGGAGATGCAGGGCTTTTCGCTGAGAAACGTCGCCCTGTCCGTGTTTGAGGACGGCAAGCTCATTTATAAGGAGCAGGGGGAAATGCTTTTCACGCATTTCGGCGTGTCCGGGCCGCTCGTCCTGTCGGCCAGCGCGCATATGCGCCGCTTCGGCCAAGCGGAATACCGCATGGAGATCGACCTCAAGCCCGCGCTGGACGAAAAGAAGCTGGACGCGCGCATCCTGCGCGATTTTGAGAAGTATTCAAACCGGGAATTCAAAAACGCGCTGTGCGACCTCGCGGGATATACGATGATCCCCGTGCTCGTGCGCCTTTCCGGCATCCCGGAGGATGAGAAGGTCAACAGCATCACGCGCGCGCAGCGTCAGGCGCTGCTGCATCTTTTCAAGGCCTTCCCCGTCAGAATATCCGGCACGCGCCCCATTGACGAGGCCATCGTCACCTCCGGCGGCGTCTGCACGAAGGAGATAAATCCCCGCACGATGGAATCAAAGCTCGTGCCGGGGCTGTACTTCGCCGGTGAGGTGCTGGATGTGGACGGGTACACGGGCGGCTTCAATCTGCAGATCGCGTGGTCTACCGGCTTTGTTGCCGGAAGCTCAGTGTGAAAAGGAGAGAATAATGAACGGATATTATGCCATAGCTATAGACGGTCCCAGCGGCGCGGGAAAAAGCAGCCTTGCGCGTGCCGCCGCGGCCAGATTCGGCTTCATATACGTGGACACCGGTGCAATATACAGGACGGTGGGCCTCGCCGCATACCGCCGCGGTGTTGACCGGCGCGATGAATCAGCCGTCGCGGCCATCCTGCCGGAGCTTGATATATCCATGCACTACAGCGCCGCGGGCGAACAGCGCATGTTCCTCAACGGCGAGGACGTCTCCGCAGAAATACGCAGTCCTGAGATATCCATCTGCGCCTCCGATGTGGCGGCGCTTCCCGTCGTGCGCGCATTTCTGATGGAGCTCCAGCGCCGCATGGCGCGCGAGAACAGCGTCATCATGGACGGGCGCGATATCGGCACCGTCGTCCTCCCGGACGCGGAGCTCAAGGTGTTCCTCACGGCAAGCGCCGAGGCGCGCGCACAGCGCCGCCTGCTCGAACTTGAGCACAAGGGCACCGCCGTCAGCTTTGCCGAGGTGCTGCGCGATATAGAATACCGCGACGAGCAGGACACCTCCCGCGCCGCCGCGCCGCTTAAAAGGGCGGAGGACGCCGTGCTGCTCGACACAAGCTCCATCGACTTTGACGAAAGCCTCTCTGCCCTGTCGGATATCATCACGCGCCGCCTCGGCGTAAAGGCGGTGGACGCGGAATGAAGGAGCTCAGACTTGCCGAGAGCGCCGGCTTCTGCTTCGGCGTGCGCCGGTCCGTGGAAATGGCCGAAAGGCTCATGGCGGAGCGCGGAAGCTGCTGTAGTCTGGGTGAGCTTATACATAATGAGGACGTTGTGGAAAGGCTCAAGGCGCAGGGGCTTCGCGTCATACAGTCGCCCGAGGAGGCGCAGCGCGGCGAGCAGGTGCTCATCCGCGCGCACGGCGTCGCGCGCGAAGTGTATGAAAGGCTTGCCGAGCGCGGCGCGGCCGTCACGGATGCAAGCTGCCCAAAGGTCAAGGCCATCCATGCCATCGTCAGCCGTGCCGCCGGTGAGGGGCGCTTCGTCATCATCATCGGAATGCGCGCGCATCCCGAGGTGGAGGGCATCTGCGGCTGGTGCGGCGGCCATGCCGTGTTTGAAAATGCACGCGAGCTTTCCGCATGGCTGGACGCAAATTGTGACTACTGGACAAAACCTATAACTGTCGTGGTGCAAACCACGCAAACGCGCAGTAATTTTAACGAATGTTGCGATATCATAAAAAAAAGGTGTACAAACGCGAAAATATCTGATACAATATGTCTTGCTACGTTCACGCGACAGGAAGAGGCGGCAAGGCTTGCCGCTGAATGTGACGCGATGGTGGTCATCGGCGGCAGGCACAGCGCAAACAGCGTGCATTTGGCGCAGTTATGTTCGGAAAGCTGCGGCAATGTTCAGTTTATAGAACGGCTGGACGAGCTGGACATGGGCAGGCTGAAACCGGCGGCTATCGTTGGCCTCACGGCAGGGGCGTCTACGCCTGCGTGGATAATTAAGGAGGTAAGAAACAAAATGTCTGACGAAATCAAAGTTGAAGAATCCAAGCTTGAGAATGAAAAATCCTTTGACGAAATGTTGGAGGAAACTCTCAAAACTATATATAATGGAGATAAGGTAACTGGCGTTGTCGTTGCGATCACCGGCACTGAGATCAGTGTAGATCTCGGCACCAAGTACTCCGGCTTCATCCCCACGTCCGAGTTTACCGACGACGGCATCAAGGTCGAAGACGTTGTCAAGGTCGGCGACACCATCGAGGCTGTTGTTGTCAGAGTCAATGACGTTGAGGGTACCGCACAGCTCTCCAAGAAGCGTCTTGACGCGGCGAAGATGTGGAATGACGTCGAGGCCGCAGTTGACGACGGCACCGTTCTCGAAGGCGTTGTCACCGAAGAGAACAAGGGCGGCGTTGTCGTCATGGTCAAGGGTGTGCGCGTGTTCGTTCCCGCCTCTCAGACCGATCTCCCGCGTGAGGCCGATCTGGCACAGCTCCTCAAGAAGACTGTCCGCCTCAAGATCACTGAGGTCAACAAGGCCCGTAAGCGCGTTGTCGGCTCCATCCGCCGCGTCGCGCAGGCTGAGCGCCGTGAGCGCACTGAGGCCATCTGGAACGAAATCGAGATCGGCAAGAAGTACAAGGGCGTTGTCAAGTCCCTCACCAGCTACGGCGCATTCGTCGATATCGGCGGCATTGACGGTATGGTCCATGTCTCTGAGCTGAGCTGGGGCCGCATCCACCAGCCCTCTGAGGTCCTCTCCGTCGGTGACGAGGTCGAGGTTTATGTTATCAACTTCGATAAGGACAAGCGCAAGATTTCTCTCGGCTACAAGGATCCCGAGGCCAACCCCTGGACGCTGTTCACCAACAAGTACTCCGTCGGCGATGTGGCGCAGGTCAAGGTCGTCAAGCTCATGCCCTTCGGCGCTTTTGCTGAGGTTATCGACGGTGTTGACGGTCTCATCCACATCTCCCAGATCGCAAACCGCCGCATCGGCAAGCCCGAGGATGTCCTCACCGTCGGCGATGTTGTCGAGGCGAAGATCACCGCGATAGACGATGATAAGCACAAGATATCCCTCTCCATCCGCGCCCTTTCTGAGCCTGCACCCGCAGCCGTCAAGGAAGAGGTCGAGGAGTATGGCGATGAGCCGTCCGAGGACGCGCTTGTCTATGAGGTCTCCGAGTCCGGCGAAGCCACCGGCATCGCCCCCGAAGAGGATCCCACCGACGCCGAGTAATATCGCGCCGGGTATACTGGATCAGCGAATATATTGAATCAAATGACGCCGCCGCCCATATCGGGCGGCGGCGTTTATAGACGGTTATGCCTGCCAGCAGTGAACTTTTTCTATGAAAGGGGCTGCACTTTTTGAAAGAATCACTCGGAAAGAACATGGATCGTTATTAACATCCTCCGTGATTTTTATATACCATATACTTATCTACAATTGAATCACGGAGGTTTTATTATGAAACTTGATAAAAACTGCGCTCTGCTGGTAATCGACATCCAGCAGGAGGACTTTATGGAAATGAACGAAAGTAATATGGACGAGCCGCGATGGGATTGCATCCGCAACGGTAGGCGCGTGCTGGATGTGTTCCGCGCGCTGAATCTGCCGGTCATTCAGATCAAGGAGTGCCACCGCCCAGATATGGCTCTCCAAGCTTGCGGTGGAGCACGGCAACGAGCCGTTCGGCGCAGTGTTGGTGAAGAACGGCAATATTGTGTTCACCAATGAAAATCAGATACACACTAGGCATGATCCAACCCTCCATGCGGAAGCGGGATTGATCAGGGAGTTCTGCGCACAAACCGGCATCACCGATCTGCGCGAGCATACGCTTTACTCAAGCTGCGAGTCCTGCTTCATGTGCAGCGGCGCGATGGTGTGGGTGAAGCTTGGCCGTCTGGTGTATGGCGCAAGCAATACCGACTTGGGGGCCGTTCTCGAAAAAAAGGGCCGCAATTGCTCCAGAATTGTGTTTGACAATTCTTCTTGGCAGCCGCGTGTCACTGGGGGCGTTCTGCGTAAGGAAGCATTGCCGGTCCTGCGTGACTATTTCAGGAAGAACGGGAAAGACTGAATGCTGTATTTCCTGTTCCGCGGGCTCTATCTGCTGGCGAAAGTGAGAGATGACTTTTCCTTTTAATAAAGGCTCAGCTTGAACGGCAGCCCCCGATAATTATCAACACATATTCAACTGCCGCCATATGCGCCTGCAGTTGAATATGCCACCTTAAACAAAACGGCGTGACCATGAAAGGTCACGCCGTTTTTGCCGGTATGTGTTACGCAGCACGCTTTATGCGCCCGTTTTCTCGTTTATCCAATCAAGAATGTCCTTGTACACGTCGGCCTTGTTCGTCTCGTTCAGCATTTCATGCCGCCCACCGGGGTAGAGGCGCATCTTTACGTCGTGCAGCCCGGCGTCGCAGAAGGCCTTGTACGCCCTCTCCACGCCCTTGCCGTACTCGCCCACGGGATCGCAGTCGCCGGACATGAAGTAAACGGGCTTTTCCTTGTCCATCGCGGCGATGTTGTTCTTGCTCGTGACGAACCATATGCCGCCCATCATGTCTCTGTAGAGACTTGCTTTTGCCACAAAGCCGCACATCGGGTCGGCGATGTATTTGTCCACGCTCTCCGCGTCGCGCGACAGCCAGTCGAATTCGGTGCGCGGCGCTTCGATTTTGTTCAGATAGGTGCCGAACGCAATGTCGTTGAGCTTCTGCCCGTCCGCGCGCGGCCCCTTGGCCTTTACAATGGCCTCTGCCAGAAGATACCCGCCGACGACCATGGCCTTGCTCTGGTGACCCGTGCCGCTGAGAATGACCGCGTCGTACTTGTCCGGGTGGGAGATGATGAACGTGCGCGTAAGGAAGCTTCCCATGCTGTGGCCGAACATGATGTACGGTATCCCTGGATATTCTTCAGCCATTATGTCGTGCAGATGCTCCACATCCATCACAACCTTGCCCCAGCCCAGCTCGTCGCTGAAAAAGCCGAGGTCGTCCTCCTGCGTGACGGACTTGCCGTGGCCGAGGTGATCCTCACCGACGGCGACGATGCCGTTTTCCGCAAGGAAGCGCATGAAATCGTCGTACCTTTCGATGTGCTCTGCAATGCCGTGCACTATCTGCACCACGGCGCGCGGCGCGCCGTCCGGTACGCACTTGCGCGCGTGTATCGTGTTCACTGCTGTGCTTGATCTGAACTCAAAATCCTGAAAACTTGGCATATTTATCCTCCATAGCGTTTTTGTTTTAATTTTACCCTCCCCGCGGCCTCTCGTCAATAAATAATGTGTGCCCTGTGTGTCAAATGCGCATAAAATTTTGCCGTTTTTTACAATTGCACAGCTCATCTGGCATGAGTGCCGTAGATTGTATGAATCAAACCACGCATAGAACGCGTGGTTTGAGAAGATTCTAGAAGGCCATTTCCGTCTATTTTTTCTGATGTCGGCAGATGTATATTTACCTGCACACGAAGCAGTGCCATTCCTCTTCGCTGCTGTGGCTGAGTATTTCAAAGCCGTTTTTGACCAGCGCCGCGCGCACCTCATCCACGCGGTCGTCTATAATGCCGGAGCATATAAATACGCTGTCCTCCGCCATGAATTGCCGCGCAAAGGCGGACAGCGAGATTATCACATCTGCCACGATGTTGGCCAGCACCAGCCGGTACCCGCCGCCGAGGAGGCCTCGAAGCGCGGCGTCCTTTATGATGTCGCCCGTGTATGTGTTCAGCCTGTCGCCGCCTATGCCGTTCAGCGCGGCGTTTGCCGCCGCGGCCTCGCCTGCCAGCGGGTCAATGTCGCAGCCCGTGCAGTGCGCCGCGCCCAGAAGCAGCGCGCCTATGCCGAGTATCCCGCTGCCGCAGCCGAGGTCGAGCACGCGCGTGTCTGGTGTAATAAAGTCCTCCAGCGCGGCAAGGCAGAGCTTCGTTGTCGGGTGGCTGCCTGTGCCGAAGGCAATGCCAGGATCGAGACGCAGCGGCACGCGCCCGTCGCTTGGCGCGTCCATCCACTCCGGCACGACAACTATCCGATTCCCAACCTCGATAGGCTCATAATAATTGCGCCAGTCGTTTTCCCAATCCTTGTCCTCGGTATAGTCTGAGTGCGCCTGCGGGAACGCGGCCTTTATCCGGGCAAGCGTCGCTTCGCCATCTTCGTCGTCGGTCAGATAGCAGGTAACGCGGCTGACGCGCTTAAAGGCTTGCTCCAGCCCCTCGTCCACATAGTCCCAGTACTGCCGGTTCTCATCAAGAAAGCCCTGAAAATCATCCTCACTTTCTATCATGCATCCGCCTGCGCCCAGCGCGGTCAGTTCCTCGCAGCGTCGGTCTATCTCCTGCGGGGGCGTGTCGATCGAGACAACTATATAACGCATTTCATACCTCCATTATGAATAGTAGATGTAACTCTTTTATATGCATATTGTACAACCGGACAGGGGAAATGTCCAGTCCGCGGCGCGGTTTTTGGGGATTATCAAAAAAATCACATATACTGATAAAAATATATCAATATACGCTTGACAAATCACAAACGAAGTGCTATACTACAGCCGAAAGTTAAATAACAAACAAACTTTCGGGAATGAGAATATTTGATATCTTCTGTTTATTAGGAGGAATTGATCATGAAGTGCCCGTGCTGCGGTAAAGATATGTTTATGGATAGCCACACCAAGATAGATAAGTACATGTGCTACGACTGCGGTTACATGGAAGGCCGCAGGATTCCGGAGCATATTTCCGCAAAGAAGGTCACTAATTTTGAGCGTATCGGCAAGCTCAATTATAACGGCGTCGCGTCGCTCATTGCAAGCGGCTTCGGCGTGGATAAGGCCGCCATCGTCTCGTGGCTGGAGCAGCCGGTCGCATGATACAGCGCGCATTATGGCGCGAATATAAACGGCAATAAGTTTAGAATAGCTTTTTCTTCACCTCGTTTCCTTTTCATACCTTGACCCCGGCGGCGGTAGATACGCTTCCGGGGTTATGTGTTGTCTTCGGACAGGGAGCAGGGGAGGGCTGTATGGCGAAATGCCTCGTCGTCTCCATATTCATTTTTAACTGCGACCCGCATTGGTGGGCTCGCAGTTATTTTTTCGCGGGCTCCCATCGCAGCCGCAACTAATTGCACAAAAAATAAATTTCGACTTTGTTCGACATTTCTCTAATTTTTGGCTTGAATTTATATACATATGCAAAGTCTCAGCGGGCTTCACCCGTCTGCCGGGGTATATGGAGCAGCCGGAAAATAAGCGTCCGGTGGCGGTTCGCTATATCCCGATGCATCTCGGTAAGCGCGACGATATGCCTAAATCTATGAAGCCGGTCTATGCTCTCTCTATTACCGGCGACGAGAACAGTGAGCGTGCGGCGAGCTATCACTGCACAGTTGTGATGGATGAAAGCGCGCTTCTCGGTCAAAAAAATGTAAACTATCTTACGCAGATTTTCGGCACGCCGCTTGTGAGCTGGCAGGAGATAAAAAATATTCGTGAGAGTCAGGCAGCAAAGAAACGGACGGATTGGGCGCTGACGCCGGAGGCGTACGTACCCAATATGATCCCGGAAGACCGCGACGCGGTTCTTGCGGCGGTAAATGCCATCTATGATGAAAAGTGCGTTTTCATCAAGCTTGAGAAAGGCTGCGTTTTCAATGACCGCTCTTTTGAGATACTTGGGCAGATATACTCCATGCTCCAGCCCAAGCTTGCCGCAGAAGTCGGATTTGCAAGCTATCAGGCGACAAATGGAATATATGACCTTATCAATAAAGCCGGTATCAAAATCTTCGTGTTGACGCATGACGCGGAGCTGCCCCGTGACAGCTCTTCCGTTTTGCTGGATCTAAATCACCCGGAAACCATCAGGCTTGATGCAGACGACAAACGCACTCAGATTTTGTGGCAATGGTATAGCTTGGGCTGGGAAAAGCGGCGCGAAGCCATGGACAAGCTTTTCCGCATTCAAGGCATGGATTTCAAAGACTCCGATACCTTTGTCCGGGTAAGTCAGGCGCTTTTCGAGGGCGACTTTGTGAAGTGGGTCCGGCAGGGCAAAGCCATACCTGAAGCAGGCACGATAACAGACCTTGCACAGCTCAAAGCAAAGTATGATTCCTTCCCGATACTGAAATATAACATAAGCTGGCTTGACGAGCTTTTTGGCAAGATGGTAAAGTTCCTCGTTCCGAGCGGCAGCAACATTAATGAGTGGGCGCTTGACGCGCAGCGTGCGGTCGCGTTTGCTGACGGTGATACCGCAAAGAGCTTGAGCAGGCTTGCTGAGTTTGGCGTGGGCATCATCCTGCCTTCCTCCGCAAAAGGGATTGCGGGAAGCGTCAGCAGCTTTGCCTCGGTTGTCGGCAAGAAGGTTAAAGATGATGCGGAGATCCGCACATCGGAAAAGAAAGAACTGGAGTTCAAGGATGAACGCGCCTTGGCGGCCAGAAAGATCCAGGAGGCGGAGCAGAAAACCCGTGAGGCTGAGGAAAAGCGCTCAGCCGAGATGCAAGAGCACCAGAACCGCCTTGAACAGTACTGGCTGGAGTGTGAGCAGGCGCTGAGAGATAAAGAGACTGAGTTCGGCCAGAAGCTGACGTATGAAAAGGCAGAGGCGGAAAAGACTCAGGCTGCAATAAAAGCGGATTATGAGCAGCGTCTTTCGTCGGTCGAAGAGGCCGCGAGAAAGAGTCTCTCGGAGCTTCGCACGCAGCAGGAAGCGCAGATAGCGGCGGCACAGGAAAGAATTGCGGAAGAGCAGCGCCTCACTGAGGAAAAAGAGAGGACGATAGAACAGCTCAAGGATAAAATCAGCCAGAAGGATGCAGCGCAGGAAGCCGCGCTTTCTTCTGCCCGGGCGGAATACGCAAAGCTTCGTGAGAGCTATGAAAGCAGCTTGGCGGAGGGGAAAAGGCAGAAATCACAGCTTGAAGAGTATCAAAATGGCGGCGCTGTAAAAAAACTTGAGGCCGCGCTTGCGGATGCGGAGACTGGCCGTGACAATGCTGAAAAAGAGCTTAAAAGCAAATCCGCCGCGGTGCAGAAAAGATTCGGCGAGCTTAATCGGGAATTGGAAAAAGCGAAAAAGTCGAAGCTGCCGTTCGCCCTTTTGGGCGTCGTTATCGGTGCGGCGCTCTGCTTTGTGGTGCTCACTCTGACGACAAAGCTTTCATCCGCAAAGGACGAGATTGTCGTGGAAAATACTCCTGCGCCG
>UMHM01057302.1_pt1 | contig 26304 bp, 23 predicted proteins | sample 1965501 | NCBI WGS metagenome assembly UMHM01 (sample SAMEA4836095, study PRJEB28245) | human gut metagenome | biome: gut microbiome; material: fecal sample | place: Denmark | collected 2008
GGCTTCCGAAAGGAAGCCTCTCAATTTTACGCTATTTTGTATACCGGCGGTTTACACTGCGGTGCTGTCAGCCTCCGGCGCGGGGGAAGCCTCGACCCTATAAAGCCGGGACACAAGCCACACGACAACAGCCATGGCGGCGAGAAGGATAAGCTCCAGCGCGAGTATGGGAACGGAAGCGGCAAGCAGCACCGTTGCGGCATCGACCGCGAAGTGCAGCCCCATTGCCGCGAAGAAATAACGCTTCTCCCCGTACCGCAGCGCGCGATAGACGAGATACGAAAGACAGATATGCAGCGCGATGGCGGAAATACGCTCCACCCCCGCCATGAAGAAGAGGTAGGAGTCCGTCGTGCACAGCGCGGACAGGCTTTCGACTGTCGCGGCCCTTGTCGCCTCGTCCAGCGTGCCGAGCGCCGCGCCGATGCTGCCGGTGTTTACCATTATCGCCGTAGCGAGGTTTGAGATATTCAGAATCCCGGCGGTGAGCACCGCCTCTATCCCGCCGTGACCCACGCCGTACATCAGCGCGTTCTCCTTCGTGAGGGTCTTTTTCATGAACAGCTTCATCGCGGCGAGGCGGCCGAACTCCTCAAAAAGCGCCGCCATGAGGCCGCCGTACACTGCCGTGAGCAGGACGGAGCCCTGCACGGCGGGGCTGCTCGTCAGCGGGCGCAGAAGGCCGTGCGCGGCGTTTTCCAGCACGAGGACGGCCACGGTGAAGGTCAGCGCGCCGATGAGCGCGGGGAGCCGCGCGGCATTCAGCCGCTTGCGGCAGAGTATGAACAGCGTTATGGGCAGGGCGAAGGCGACGAGAAGAGAAAAGCCCATGCCAACGACAGACGCTGCGGGAACGGTATTGATCATTATATGTCCTTTCCGCGCGGCGCAGGAGCAGCCGCGCCGCGGCGATTTGGTGTTTTATTTTATGTCCAGCTCCGGCGGCACGTCCAGCTCCTTCGGCGCGGGAGAGCCGTTCTTTTTGCGCTGGCGCACGCACTCGGTCAGAAGATACTCTATCTGCCCGTTGACCGAGCGGAAGTCATCCTCCGCCCACGCGGCGATTGCGTCGTACAGCTTCGCCGACAGACGCAGAGGCACCTGCTTTTTCGCGTTGTCCGCCATATCAGTACAGCGTGCCGGAGTTGACGACGGGCTGCGCGTCGCGGTTGCCGCAGAGGACGACAAGGAGATTGGACACCATGGCGGCCTTGCGCTCATCATCCAGCTCGACGACGTGATTTTCATTCAGCCGCTCAAGCGCCATTTCGACCATGCCCACCGCGCCGTCAACTATGAGCTTGCGCGCGTCCACGATGGCGCTGGCCTGCTGGCGCTGGAGCATGGCGGCGGCGATCTCCGGCGCGTAGGCGAGGTAGGTGATGCGCGCCTCGATTATCTCCAGCCCGGCCTCCTCGACCTTCTGCTGTATCTCCTGCCGGATGCGCTCCGCCACGACCTCACTTGACCCGCGCAGACTGCCCTCGTCCGCAATGCCGTCGCCGGTGGTGTCGATATTCTCCGCCACGTCGTAGGGGTAGATGCGCACGATGTTGCGCAGGGCGCTGTCGCACTGGAGGGAGAGGTATTCCTTATAATTGTCCACGTTGAAAACGGCCTTGGCCGTGTCCACCACGCGCCACATGACCGCGATGCCGATCTCAATGGGGTTGCCGAGGCGGTCGTTTATCTTCTGGCGGGAGTTGTTGAGGGTCATTATCTTGAGAGAAACCTTCTTGCCGGTATCCTCGGCCACGGTCATGGGATTGACGCCCGTGCTGAGAAGCTGCACCGCCTTGGACGCGCCGCCGTCCACGTCGCCGCTCTGGTTGAGCTTCGTCTTGGCCGCGGGGTTGACGCCGATGCAGAAGGGATTGACAAAGTAGAAGCCGGCCTCCCTCAGCGTGCCGGCATAGTTGCCGAACAGCGTCAGCACGAGCGCCTCCTGCGGGCGCAGCACCTTCAGCCCCAGAAACGGGAGCCAGCCCACGCAGATGTACACGATGCCGGCGATAAGCGGCACTATGCTGCCGTTCATCGCGCCGAGGACGGTGCATATTATAGACGCGGCATACAGCGCCGAGAAAAGCAAAAGCATTGCCATGCCGTTTTTCCTGTTGTTGAGAACCTTTTCCTGCATGATATATTCCTCCTTTATTTACTATCTGAATGATATCATAATGATATCACACTGTCAAGAACAATTTTGCCTGCCGCGGTTGTTTTTTCCTGCGCGCTTTGATATACTGGAGCAAAAGAGCATACCGAGCATGATAAATTTATGTATATACGGAGGGCATTGGGAATGCTTTCTGCCGGGCGGAAGAGAAGACTGCATATCGCGGCGCTGACGTGCGCCGTGTGCCTTGCGCTGTGCGGCTGCGCGCCGCGCGTGGATTTTGAGGACAAGGACGTGCCCGTGGAGAAAACGGAGGTCAGCCTTGCTTTGCAGTCGGGCGAGACGGCGAAGCTGGACGAGCTTCCGGCGCTGGAGCGCGCGGATCTGAGCGGAAGCGAATGCTATGACGAGATAATTGCATGGCAGGCGGCGCATCCGGACGTCGAGGTGATATACACCGTGACCTTCCCCGACGGCACGACGGCGGACAACTCGGCGCAGAGCCTGACCCTCGGCGCGATAAGCCCGGACGACGTGCAGCTCACGGCGCGGCTTGCGGGATACCTCCCGGCGCTTGAAGAGCTGGACCTCAGCGGCGCGGGGCTTTCGCCGGAGGGCGCGGCCGCCATTGCCGAAGCGCTGCCGGATGTGTATATAATATACACCTGTGAGCTTCTGGGGCAGACGGTGGGGCTGGATACGGAAAGCCTCGACCTGCGCGGGGCGAGCGCCGCACAGCTTGTCGCGGCGGCGGATGTGATGAAGCACCTGCCGGGGCTGAAAACCGTGCGGCTCGGCAGCGAGCTTGAAAACCCGCTGGATTGGGAGACGCTGACGGCGCTGGTGCAGGGCTGTCCGCAGGTGGATTTCGAGTACGGCTTCACGCTGTACGGCAAGGTGTTCACGCTGCTGGACAGTGAGCTTGACCTGAACCACATCACGGTGGAGGACGGCGGCGCGCTGGCCTATGCCGCGGCGGGCTGCATGAAGAACCTCAAGGTGCTGGACATGGACTTCTGCGGCGTGTCGAACGAGGAGATGGCCGTCATACGCGACGCGTACCCGGATGTGAACGTCGTGTGGCGCATCTGGTTCGGCGACAGCTACAGCGTGCGCACGGATGTGGAGAAGATACTGGCATCGAAGCCCTCGGCCGGGGGCCTTGTGCGCGACAGAGACGCCGAAGCGCTAAAATACTGCACGAAGGTGAAGTATTTAGACGTGGGGCACAACGAAATACTTACGGATATCTCCTTCGTCTCATATATGCCGGAGCTTGAGGTGGCGGTGCTGGCGATGAACAACATCGCAGACCTCAGCCCGCTGGCAAGCTGCAAGAAGCTTGAATATCTTGAGATACAGACAAATGCGCGCATCACCGACCTCAGCCCGCTGGCAAGCTGCACGGAGCTGGAGCACCTGAACATCGCCAACTGCCGCAACTTCTCGGACATCACGCCGCTGTTCGGCCTCAACAAGCTCAAGCGCCTGTGGCTGGGCTGCTCGGCCCCCGTGCCGCAGGAGCAGATAGAGGAGTTCGCCGCGCTGCATCCCGACTGTGAGCTGAACACCACCGTCTGGAGCGACCCCACAAGCGAAGGCTGGCGCGTCGATCACGTTGACCCGTACACGAATCAGGTATATTATGACGAGCGCTATGAAAAGCTTATAGAGCAGTTCGGCTATCTCGAGGGGGATTACTCCTTCGCGTCCAAGGACCCGAAGTACAAAGCCGGATAAGGGAAAGGAAGCGCAAGAATGAACGGGAAAAAGCGGATACTGCTCATCACGACGGGCGGCACGATAATGTCCGTGCAGTCGGCGAACGGGCTTCAGCCGGGGGAGGATGAAAACTCCCTGCTGCGTTTCCCCGGGAGCGGGCAGTATGACATCACGGTGCACTCGCTTCTGACGCTCGACTCCAGCAACATACAGCCGGAGGAGTGGGCGCTGATAGCGCGGTGCATATACGAAATGCGCGGCGACTACGACGGGATAGTGATAACCCACGGCACGGACACCATGGCGTACACCGCCTCGGCGCTGACGTTCATGCTGCCGGGGCTGGACAGGTGCGTCGTGCTGACGGGCAGTCAGGTGCCGGTATCCAACATGCTCAGCGACGCTTACGCGAACTTACAGTGCGCCTTCGCCATGGCGGCGTCCGGCGCGAACGGGATATTCATCGCCTTCGACAGACAGGTGTTCCTCGGCTGCCGCGCCGTGAAGGTGCGCACGACGGCCTTCAACGCCTTTGAAAGCGTGAACCTGCCCGCCGTCGCGGAGATAAACTCGCGCGGGCTTGCGATAAAGCGGGGGCTTCTGCCGCCGCCGGGCGGCGTGTGCCGCCTTGAAAACCGCGTCAGCAGCAGGGTGGCGCTGATGAAGCTCATCCCCGGCGTTGACCCGAAGCTGCTTTCGGCCTTTGCCGACGCGGGGTGCAGGGGGCTGGTGATAGAGGCGTTCGGCTCCGGCGGGATAAACTTCATGCGGCGTGACGTCGTGTCGGAGATAAGCCGCCTTGTGGCGCGCGGCGTGACCGTCGTCATTTGCAGCCAGTGCCTTTACGAGGCCACGGACATGACCGTGTATGAGGTCGGCCGCCGCGCGCTGGACTGCGGCGCGATCCCCGCCGGGGATATGACGACCGAGGCCGCCGTGACGAAGCTGATGTGGCTTCTGGAGCAGGGGCTTGAACAGGACGAGATAGTCCGCCAGTTCAAGACGAACCTGCACGGGGAAATAAGCACATAAACCCTTATGCATAAGCGGCCGGGGCCGCGCGGATATCGCCGCGCCCCGGCCGCCGACTTTTTTGTGCTTGCGTCTGTAACCTTAATAGAAAAACCGCGACATAAGGGGTGAACGCAGAAAGCGGCCGCCGGACACGGCGCGCCGCGGGAAGGAGAGAACATGGACGACGCAGGGATAATCACGCTGTACTGGCGGCGAGAGCAGGCGGCCGTGACAGAGACGGATAAAAAATACGGCGGGCTGTGCAGAAGCGTGTCGTACAGGATACTTACCGACCGCGAGGATGCGGAGGAGTGCGTCAGCGACACGTACCTTGCCGCGTGGAACGCGATACCGCCGAAGCGGCCGCGCCGGCTCGGCGCGTTTCTGACCGCAATAACGCGGAACATCAGTGTGTCGCGCCTGCGCGAAAGGCGCAGCGCGAAGCGCGGCGGCGGGGAGTATGCCGCCGCGTTGGACGAGCTGGCGGAGACGCTGGCCGACAGAAACGGCGCGCCGGAGGCCGCCGTGGAGCTGCGCGAGCTTGCGCAGGCGGTGAACGCCTTCCTCGGCGGGCTTTCCGCAGAGGAGAGGAAGATATTCATGTGCAGGTACTGGCTTCTGGCATCAGTCGCGGAGACGGCGCAGACGCTCGGCTGCACGCAGGCGAAGGTCAAGACCACGCTGTGCCGCACACGGCGGCGGCTGCGCGGATATCTGACGGAGGAGGGATTGCTGTGAACGGGAAAACGACGCTTGACGCCGCGCTGCTCATGGACGCGATAGGATACGCTGACGGCGGGTATATTCAGGAGCTTGTGAACGAGCTCGGCAAGAAGCGCGGCGGCGCGCACGTAAGGCGCATAAGGACGCTGATCACGCTGCTTGCAGCGGTGCTGATAATGGCGGCGCTGACGGCGACGGCCTTTGCCGCGGCGCGGTATTTCGGGATATTTGACTTTCTGAGCGGGCGGCGCGCCCTGCCCGGCGGAGCGCGGGAGCTTATCGAGACGGACATCACGCCCGCCGTGCAGGCGGATGAGGGCTTTCCGCTTGAGTGCGAGGCGAAGGAGGCGCTGGCGGACGGCCGCAGTCTGCGCGTCGTGGCGGAGCTGCGCGCAAGGGAGGCGGGGAAGTATCTCCTTGTGCCGCAGGACGCGGCCGCGGAGGACAGTGCGGAGAGCGCCGGCCTTGCCGGGAACGGCAGCATCGCGGACTATGCGCGTGATAATGGCCTTGAAATACTGTGGGTCGGCGCGGCCGTGGGCAACGGGGATGAGCTTGGCATGGAGGCGCAGTCCGTCGAGTGCCGCCGCGTGTCCGACGGGGCGATAGACCTTCTTATAAGCGGCGTGCGCGATGAGGGCGCGAAGAGCCTTGACGTGAAGCTCGTGTGCACGGCGTACAGGGCCGGGGACAGCGTGGCCGCGCGCACGGAGCTGAGCTTCACGCTTGAAAACCGGGCGGGCGCGGGAGAGACGCGCTATCTTCCCGCGGGCGGCGGGGCTATACCGGGCACGAAGGCGGTGCTGACGGAGGTGACGGTGACGCAGACGGATGTGGACACTTATGTCAATTACCACTGCGAAAGCGGGTATACGGACGCGTGCGAGGCCGGGGATGCGGGGCTGTGCTTCCGCATATGCGACCCGGCGGAGGCGGAGGAGGGCTTCCGTTCCGGCACGGGAAGCACGCCGGACGAAAACGGCGGAATGCTGTGCGGCTATGTGTATGCAAAAACGGAGCTTGGAAGCGGCTTCACCGTCGAGGCGTACAACTGCTGGACGAAGGAGGTCTATTGCCGGATAGAGCTGAACGCGGAGGCGTGAGGGGCAAAAGGCCGGGAACGATAGATATAATGATCTCAGCGCCGCCCATTCGGGCGGCGCCGGATAAAGCGGTCAAAAGTCCGCAGGACTTTTTAGACAAGTGAAAAAAGGGCAGCCCAGCGGCTGCCCTTTTCGTATATGCTGTTGCGGTCGAGCCGGCGATGCTCTGGATAGCATCAAAGGAAGCGGTCTATCCTGTCTGTCAGCTCGTCGAGGCGCTCCTTGAGTCTGGCGCGGCTCTCATCAAGGTCGTCCTTCACCAAGTCGCGGTTCATGCGCATTTCGGATATGAGGCGCTCCCTGTCGCCGGTGATGCCGTCCACAAGGCTTTCATAGCTGCGGCGAAGCTCCTCCGCGCGGCGGCGCTGTGCCTCTCTGGCGCGCCCGGCGCTGTCAAGGTAGTTGGCCATGGTCTTATACATCTCGTCGGATATCTTCTCATGCTTCGGGTAAAGCCCGCGGCGGTAGTTGTCGATGACGTCGAAATAGCGCGCATAGGCGCGATCCACCGCCTGCTCCCATGACATGTAGATATCTCTCTGCGCGCCCGCACCGATGCGTGCCATGGCCTCCGGCGCGGCGCACAGCTCAAGCAGCTTCGCGGCCATGGACTCGGCGTTTTCCTCAATGAGAAAGCCGTTGACGCCGTCGGTGACGTCCTCCGCCGCGCAGCTTCCCGCGATGAGCACGCTGCCGAGGGCGCAGGCCGCGGCCTCGCGCACGACAAGGCCGTTCGTGTCGAAGGTGGAGGGGAAGAGGAAGAGATCCGCCCGGCAGTACCACGCGCGGATAAGCTCGCGGTCATGTATGGGCTGGCAGAAGCACACCTTGCCGCCGAGGTCGAGCGACGCGGAATAGGCGGTTATCTCATCCTTATCCGTGCCGCCGCCGATGAACACCATGCGGAAGTCCTGCCCTGCCGCGTCGAGCGCCTTGAGCGCGTCGAGGATTATCCTTATACCCTTGTACCACATCATGCGCCCCACGAAGAGGAACACCGGCACGCCCGCCGGAAGATCCACGCCCTGCGTCGCTTCCTCGATGAGCGCGTCGTCCACGCGGCCGCGCGGGAAGTCCACGCCGTTCGGCATGACGGTATAGCGGCCCTTATAGCCGAGCTTGCACAGGTTTTCACCCGCACCGTTGCTGACCGTCCACACCTCGTCGCAGGCGGAGATATTCTCCACGAGTATGCGCACGGCCTCCTCCTGCAAAAGCTTGCCGCGCACGGCGTTGGCGATGTCGATATCGAACTTCGTGTGATAAGTAAAGACGACGGGCACGTCTATCCTCTCGCGCAGGACGCGCGCAAGCATGGTGGACGTGATGGGACAGTGGCTGTGGATGATGTCAAAGCCGCCCTCCTCCACATGACGCAGTATCTCCGGCGAGAAGGGCATACCCGCGCGGTAGCCGACGTATTTGGTCATGTCCACGCTGGGATAGCGCAGCACGGGGAAGGGGAAGACGGAGTCGTCCGCCTGCGGGTTCGACGGCGTCACGACGGAGGCGGAGCCGTGCTGTGAGTTGATGAGGCGGGCGTAATTCGTCACGGCGTTGGCCACGCCGTCTATCTCGGGCGGGAAAGAGTCATTTATGAGGCATACGTTCAGTTTTTCCATGGCGTGCAGCTCCTTTCGTTATTACAGGCGGCTGATGAAGCGGCGGAAGGCCGCGCGGCCGCGCTCGTCGCGTTTGAATACTCCAGCGTGCTCCAGCACGGTCTTGAACACCTGCCCCACCTCATGGCGCAGGATACCGGCGGCGTTTTCGGCGGTAAAGTCATAGCGGCGCATAAGCTCCCGCGCCCATTCGGCGTGCTTCGCCGTCTCCTCACCGGCGCATAGATCCCCGCCGGAGACGAGGCATTTTTCCAGCGCGGCCAGCTCCGCCTTCAGGCGGCGCGGAAGCACCGCAAGCCCCATTACCTCGATAAGCCCGATGTTCTCCTTCTTTATATGGTGCAGCTCCGGATGCGGGTGGAAAACGCCGAGGGGGTATTCCTCCGTCGTGATATTATTGCGCAGCACAAGGTCGAGCTGATACTGCCCGCCGGACATGCGCGCGATGGGCGTGATGGTGTTGTGCGCCTCGCCGCCGGTCTCGGCGAATATGAAGGCGTCCGCGTCGGTATAGCCGTGCCAGCACGAGAGAATGCGCCCGGCAAGCGCCGTGACGCGCGCGCGGTCCGGCGAGGTGAGGCGGATGACGGACATGGGCCACGCCACGACGCCGCAGTCAACATCCTCATAGCCGGGCACGGAGAAGCGCTCTTCAATACCGGCGCGCGCCATGGGGAAGCTGAAATTGCCGCCCTGAAAATGGTCGTGGCTGAGGATGGAGCCGCCGACGATGGGCAGGTCTGCGTTGCTGCCGACGAAATAGTGCGGGAAAAGCGTGATGAAATCCATAAGCCGCTCAAACGCGGCAGTGTCTATCTTCATGGGGCGGTGCTGCGCGCAGAGGACGATGCAGTGCTCATTATAATAAACATAGGGGGAATACTGCAAAAACCAGTCCTCCCCGCCGAGAGTGAGCGGGATGAGGCGGTGATTTTCCCGCGCGGGATAATCGATGCGCCCGGCGTAGCCCTCCGCCTCGCGGCAGAGCTGGCACTTGGGATAGCCCGTCTGCTTCGCCTGCAGCGCGGCGGCGATGGCGCGCGGGTCCTTTTCGGGCTTGGAGAGGTTGATGGATATCTCCAGCGCGCCGTACTCCGTCTCCGCCGTCCAGCGTAGGTCCTGACTGACGCGGCCGCGGCGGATATAGTTGGTGTCGCCGCTGAATTTATAATACCAGTCCGTCGCGGCGGCGGGGCTTTGCGCGTACAGCGCGCGAAAGCGCGATATCACCTGCGACGGCCGCGGCGTCAGCACGCCCATGAGCTTCGTGTCCAGAAGGTCACGGCTAACGACGCCGCCGGGGATGAGGCCGCGGCGCTCCGCGTCGTCGAGTATGCGCGAAAGGATGCAGTCCAGCTCTTCCCCAGCGCAGACACAGCCGTCCTCCGGGGCGAAGCCGTCCAGCGACAGCGCTGCGAGAAGCTGGTTCCGCGCCCAGACGCGGTCCTCCACGGCGATGAGCGCCTTATCTATACCGTATTGCACGAGGGCTTCAACATCGTTGCAGACCATATGCGATGCTCCTTTAAGTTATTTGGATGCCTGCTTCATGGAAAGAGAGATGCGGTGCTTCTTCTCGTCCACGTCCAGCACGACGACCTTCACGACGTCGCCCACGGCCACGGCCTCGCTGGGGTGGCGGATGAACTTATCGCTGACCTGAGAAATGTGCACAAGGCCGTCCTGATGCACGCCTATGTCCACAAATACGCCGAAGTCGATGACGTTGCGCACGGTGCCCATAAGCTCCATTCCGGGCTTGAGATCCTTTATGTCCAGCACATCCTTGCGCAGAAGGACGGGGGGCAGCTCGTCGCGCGGGTCGCGGCCGGGCTTGAGGAGCTCAGCGACGATATCGTTGAGCGTCGGCACGCCGACGGCGCACTCCTCCGCGACATTTGCCGCGCCCATGGCCTTCACGCGGGCGGGAAGCTCGCCTATGGCACCGGCGGCGACGTCGTCAAGCGTGTATGAGCAGAGCTTGAGAAGCTTCTTCGCCGCGTCGTAGCTCTCCGGGTGCACGGCGGTATTGTCCAGCACCTGCGCGCTTTCCGGCACACGCAGGAAGCCCGCGCACTGCTGGAACGCCTTCGGCCCGAGCTTGGGCACTTTATTTATCTGACTGCGCGAGGTGAACGCGCCGTTTTCCTCTCTGTAGGCGACGATGTTCTTCGCCGTCGTCTTTGTCAGGCCGGACACGCGCTGCAAAAGCGAGGGAGAGGCCGTGTTTATATCCACGCCGACGGCGTTGACGCAGTCCTCCACCACGCCGGACAGAGCCTCCTCAAGCCGCGCCTGCGGCATGTCGTGCTGGTACTGGCCGACGCCGATCGCCATGGGGTCTATCTTGACAAGCTCCGCCAGCGGGTCCTGCAAACGGCGCGCGATGGACACGGCGGAGCGCAGGTTGACGTCATAATCCGGGAATTCCTCCGCCGCCAGCTTCGAGGCCGAGTATACGGAAGCGCCGGCCTCGTTGACGATGGCGTAGGACTGCCCGCCGCCCAGCTCGTGCAGCATCTCGACGGTCATCTGCTCCGTCTCGCGCGAGGCGGTGCCGTTGCCGATGGCGATATGCTCCACCCCGTGTTTGCGTATGAGCGCAGACAGCGTGCGTATGGCCTCGCGCTTTCTCCCCTCGCTGAACGTGGGGTAGACCACGGCGGTGTCGAGCACCTTGCCTGTGCCGTCAATGACGGCGACCTTGCAGCCGTTGCGGTAGCCGGGGTCGAGGCCCATGGTGACGCGGCCCTTCACGGGCGGCTGCATCAGAAGCGGCTTGAGGTTGAGCGCGAACATTTTTATCGCGCCCTCGCAGGCCATGTCCGTCAGCGCGGCGCGCTCCTCGCGCTCCATCGACGGCCAGATGAGCCGGTCATAGGCGTCGTCCGCCGCAGCGCGTACAAAGGCCATGGCCGCGCTGCCCGGCACTATCACCGCGCGGCGCACGCGCTGGAGCGCAAGCTCGCGGTCAAGCTCTATCCCGGCCTTGAGGAAACCCTCCTTCTCGCCGCGGTTGACGGCGAGGATCTGGTGCCCCTGGAGCCTGTCCACGCGCTGCTTGAAGTCATAATAAAGCCTGTAGACGGAGTCGTCCTCCGTCGCGGCTCTGGAAACGAGGTATGCGCTGCTCTCGATAAAGCCGCGCAGCTTTTTGCGGATCTCCGCGTCGTCGGAGATAAGCTCCGCCACGATGTCCGACGCGCCGGAAAGCGCGTCCTCCACGGTTTCCACGCCCTTTTCCGCGTTTACATAGTCTGCGGCCAGAACCTCCGGCGTGGGGAGATCGCCGCCCTGCGCGAAGAGGGCGGCGGCCAGCGGCTCCAGCCCCTTTTCCTTGGCGATGGTGGCGCGGGTGCGGCGCTTGGGCTTATACGGGCGGTAAAGGTCCTCCAGTGCGGCCAGCGTCGCCGCCTCGTCTATGGCGGCGGAAAGCTCCGGCGTCATTTTGCCCTGCTCGGTGATGGAGTTTTTCACGGTCTCGCGCCTCTCGGCGAGAGAGCGCAGGTATTCAAGCCGCTCCGCCAGCGTGCGCAGGGCGGTGTCGTCCATCGCGCCGTGCAGCTCCTTGCGGTAGCGCGCGATGAAGGGGATGGTGTTGCCCTCGTCGAGAAGCTTCACGACGTTGTCGATGTGCGTCTGCTCCCGGTTCAGCTCCCGGGCGAGTATCTGATTGATGCTTTCCAATGTGCGTCTCCTTCGGTGGTATGCGATATGCTATGATAAGCATAATAAGTATAATTGCCCCGGCGGGGGAAGTCAATGAAAAGCTGCGCGCGGATATGCGCACGGCGCATCAAGCGCCCCGGATTTTCCGGGGCGCTTGGGTGGTCTTACAGCTCAAGGGCGCGGCACAGCGCTGTGCCGCAGTGTTATGCCCTTATGTACTCAGCGCACGAGGTCTATCGTGCCGCCGCACTCGAGCACCTCAATGGGCATGTTCATATACACGCCGCCGAAATGCCACTCGACCGCCAGCGTATACGAGTTGGAGCTGCCTGCGGGCAGGTCGATATTGATGGTGGTGCTGGCAAGCTCATTCTTGGCGAGGGCGCTGCCGTCATAGGTGACGGCGGGCACGTCCAGCGTGACATACTGCCCGGCGAGGCTGACATTGACGGACTTCGTCGGGTCAAGATGCAGGCTGTACGACTCTGCACTGACAGTCACGGTGACGGCGACGGTATTCGCGTCCACCGTCTTTGCCGACCAGTCCGCCACGACGTTCAGCGCCACCTGATTAGCGGAGCTGAAGCTGCCGCTGGCAAGCTCCATCCCGGCGGGGACAGGCGTCGGCGTGGGAACGGGCGTGGGCGTCGGCTCCGGCGTGGGAGTGGGCGCCTCCGTCGGCAGGGGGAGAAGCGTGGCCGCGGGTGCGGGCGTTGCGTTGGGGTCAGGCGTGGGCGTGGCGATACTCGTGACGACGGGGGAATCCGTCGCGGCGCCGGTCGAAAGGCGCACGTCGTCTATATTTGTGACGTCCTGTCCGTCCATCAGAAGCGAGCATATCACCGCGACGAGGAGAACGAACACGATTATAAAGAGGATTGCAACAAGCTTGTTTTTCATATGCAAACACATCCTTTGAATTTTATCGCACAATATTATATAGTATTCCGCGGGAAAAGTCTATTGCAAGTGTGTGAACGAAAGCGCAAAGCCACGACAAAAATCGCCCCGTGGGAACACGGAGCGATTTTGAAAACCTTGTCGTATATCAGAGCTGCTTCTGGGCGTTGATCTTCACGCCGGGGCCCATGGTAGAGGCCGTGACGCAGGTCCTGATGTACTGGCCCTTTGCGGAGGCAGGCTTGGCCTTGATGATGGCGCCGATGAGGGCGACATAGTTGGCGTAGAGCTTCTCTGCGCCGAAGCTGACCTTGCCGATGGGGCAGTGGATGATGTTGGTCTTGTCCAGACGGTACTCGACCTTACCGGCCTTGGCTTCGCCGATGGCCTGCTTGATGTTCGGGGTGACGGTGCCGGCCTTGGGAGACGGCATCAGGCCCTTGGGGCCGAGGATCTTACCGAGACGGCCGACGATGCCCATCATGTCGGGGCTTGCGATAACGGTGTCGAACTCGAACCAGTTTTCCTTCTGGATCTTCTCGACCAGCTCCATGCCGCCCGCGTAATCCGCGCCGGCCTCGAGAGCCTCGTCAACACGCTCAGGCTTGCAGAAGCAGAGCACGCGCACAGACTTGCCGGTGCCGTTGGGAAGGACGATGGCGCCGCGGACCTGCTGGTCAGCGTGACGGCCGTCAACACCGAGCTTGACGTGCAGCTCGACGGTCTCGTCGAACTTGGCCTTGCTTGCGGAGCATACGAGGGTGAGTGCCTCCATGGGATCATAGAGGGCCTGCTTATCTATGAGCTTAGCGCTCTCTTTATAATTTTTACTTCTGAACACTTTGTTTTCCTCCTAATAATGTGGTTGAGTCGGATGGATAAATCCTCCCACGTTAGCCGCCGGCTCAGTCGCCGACGATGACGCCCATGGAGCGGCAGGTGCCGGCGATCATGCTCATTGCAGACTCGATGTCGGTGCAGTTGAGGTCGGGCATTTTCTGCTCGGCGATCTTGCGGACGTCTTCCTTGCTGATAGTGGCGACCTTGTCGCGCTGGGGAACGCCGGAAGCGGTCTCGATGCCGCAGGCCTTCTTGATGAGAAGAGCGGCAGGAGGAGTCTTGGTGATAAAGGTGAAGCTGCGGTCAGAGTATACGGTGATGACGACAGGGATCATCATGCCCATGTCGTTCTTGGTGCGGTCGTTGAAGTCCTTGGTGAACTGACCGATGTTAACGCCGTACTGGCCGAGTGCGGGGCCGACAGGGGGCGCCGGGGTAGCCTTGCCGGCAGGAACCTGGAATCTTACGTATCCAACTACTTTCTGTGCCATTTACAGCACCTCTTTCTTACTAGTATTATTCTTTGATAGCCTCGACCTGGTCAAGCTCCAGATCCACAGGAGTCTCTCTGCCGAACATGGACACGACGACGCGAACCCTGTTCTTATCGGGCTCAAGCTCGTCCACAACGCCGTTGAAGCCGGCCAGCGGGCCGTCAGTGACCCTGACCTCGTCGCCGAGAGCGTAGCCCACGACGATCTCCTTGTGTTCGACACCCAGATCGTAAATTTCCTGCTCCGTCAGGGGGATGGCCTTGCCGTCCGAGCCGACGAAGCCCGTTGCACCGCGGACATTGTGGATGAGATGCCAGCTCTCGTCCGTCAGTATCATCTTGACGAGGACGTAGCCGGGGAACACCTTGCGCTCGACAGTCTTTTCGCCGGCGTCGGTGATCTCAGTGACAGTCTCCAGCGGAATGTTGACCTCTCTTATAAGGTCGGTCATTTTGCGGTTTTCGGCCGCCTTCATAACAGCGGCGGCGACTGCGTTTTCATACCCGGAATAGGTATGAACAACGTACCATTTCGCTTCTTCAGCCATGCTTTGTTAACCCGCCAGTGTAAACAGCGCCCTGACGAGCATCTGTGCCAGCTCATCAAAGCCCCAAATAACGATCGCGGAAGCCACCATCATAACGACGGAAATGAGCGTGTTGTTGAGAAGGGTCTTCGGCGTGGGCCATATGACCTTCTTCAGCTCGCTTTTCATCTCGCGGAACCATTTGCCGATCCTCTTGAAGAAGCCGGGCTTGGTATCGTCCTTCTTGACGGCAGTGACAGGCTTGGCCGGAGCAGTGCTGGTTTTCTTTTCTTCAGCCATTTTCACGCATCCTTTCAGAACTTACTTGGTTTCCACATGCTTGGTGTGCTTTCTGCAGAAGGGGCAATACTTGTTGCGCTCCAAACGGTCGCTGGTGTTCTTCTTGTTCTTGACCGTGTTGTAGTTTCTCTGCTTGCATTCTTCGCATCTAAGGGTGATCTTGATCCTTGCGTCTGCAGCCATTCTTTCGGCACCTCCTATTTTATTTACCCGGGCGCAAAGCCCATGGGCATTGCCTCCCTGTTTTCGGACAGCCGCCGCAGCGGCGGCCGCCATGGCCGTGCGGTATATCGCCCGCGCGCGAAAAAATGCGCACAAAAAATAAACCTCTCGGCCGACAGGTAATACATAATATAACACACCGCACCGCGCGCGTCAACTGCTTTTTCATGATTTTACGCGGAAAATTGAGGGTATATCCCGGCTTTATCTTGCGGAGCGGGCGCATTAGTGGTATAGTCGGACAGACCGGAAAAATACCGCGGCATACGCGGCATATAAACACATGAGAGGTGTGCTATGGACTATAAGGAAGCGCTTGAGTATATAAACGGAACGCAGTGGTTCGGCTCGAAGCCGGGGCTTGCGCGCGTGGGCGCGCTGCTGGAAAAGCTCGGCCGGCCGCAGGACGGGATGAAGTTCATTCACGTCGCCGGAACGAACGGGAAGGGAAGCTGCTCGGCCATGCTGGCCTCCGTGCTGAAGGCCGCGGGCTATAAGACGGGGCTTTTCACCTCGCCATATCTCAGCCGCTTCAATGAGCGTATGCGCATAAACGGGAAGGAGATCGGCGACGAGGCGCTTGCCGCCATCGTCAGCCGCGTCGCTCCGGCGGCGGAGAGCATGGACGAGCACCCCACGGAGTTTGAGCTTATGACCGCCGCGGCGCTTTTATGGTATGCGGAGGAGAAGTGCGACATCGTGGTGCTGGAGGTCGGCCTCGGCGGGCGTTTTGACGCGACGAATATAATAGAAGCGCCGGAGGCCGCCGTGATAATGAACATCGGCCTTGACCACACGGCGGTGCTGGGCGGCACGGTGGAGCAGATAGCCTTTGAAAAGGCGGGCATAATAAAAAGCGGCTGCGACTGCGTGCTGTATGAGCAGCCCGAAAACGTCACGGCCGTTGTACGCGCGCAGTGCGAAAAAATGGGCGCGCGGCTGCACATCGCGGATTTTTCCGCGATAGAAAGCGAATTTGACAGTCTTGACGGGCAGGTGTTCTCCTACGCGGGCGACGCGTATGCCATTCCCCTGCTCGGCGCGCATCAGCTCAAGAATGCGGCCGTCGTGATAGAGACGGTGAAGGTGCTGCGCGAACGCGGGTGGAAGCTTGCGCAGGAGGATGTGGAGCACGGCCTTTACGCCGTGAGCTGGCCGGCGCGGTTCGAGGTCGTCGCGGACGAGCCGTTCTTCGTCGTGGACGGCGGGCACAATCCGCAGTGCGCCCAGACCGTGGCGGACAACCTGAAAAGCTACTTCCCCGGCACGCAGCGCGTGCTTCTGATGGGCGTGCTGGCGGACAAGGACTATATGACGATGACGGATATACTCAACGAGGCGGCGGACGAATACGTCTGCGTCACGCCGGACAGCCCGCGCGCGCTTCCCGCGGCGAAGCTTGGCGAATGCCTTGCACGCTTCGGCAAAAAGGTGTCCGTCGCGGACAGCATCCGCGACGGCGTGGGCATGGCGATAGATGCGGCGGCGGGCGGCGGAATGGTGTGCGCCGTCGGCTCGCTGTACATGGCGGGCGAGATACGCGGCTGCTTCGGGCTGAAATGACAGAGGAGGGGAACATATGCGGATAATGGCGATAGATTACGGCGATGCGCGCATCGGCCTTGCGGTGTCAGACCCGACGGGACTCATATGCGGCGAGGCGTGGACGATGGAGGAATGGAACATGGAGCGCGCCGCCGCGCGGATATGCGAGGAGGCAGCGAAACGCGGCGCGGAGAAGCTGGTGCTGGGTATGCCGAAGAATATGGACGGCAGCGAGGGGCCGCGCGCCGAAAAAAGCCGCGAATTCAAAAAAATGCTGGAGGAAAACGGCGCGGCCGATGTCGTGCTGTGGGATGAGCGCCGCTCAAGCATCGAGGCGCACGCGATCCTTCACGCAAGCGGAAAAAAGGAAAAGCAGCACCGGCGCACGGTGGACGCGGTCGCGGCGAGCCTGATACTCGAGGGATATCTTGGCAGCGCGCGCTGAAGGCGCGCACCGCACCGCGAAAAACGGCGCGGCAGCGGCAAAAAGCCGCGGCGGCATAGGAATAAATTTGACAGGTTGATATAATTAACCTACTTTATTTTCTCCCGAAGCGCGCATATTAATTACGCGGAATATTGCGCGGCGAAGCCGCATGGGAGGAAGATAATGAGAAAAACAGTGATAACGGCGCTGTTCAGCCTTGCCGTGGCCGCGGCGCTGACCACAGCGGCATGGGCGCAGGAGCTTGTCGTCGGCGGGCAGGCCGTCGGCATACAGGTGGGCACGAAGGGCGTGCTCGTCGCGGGGCTGACGCAGGTGGAGACCGCCAACGGCAGCAAAAGCCCCGCGCAGGACGCGGGACTGAAAAAGGGAGACCTCATCGTGGAGATGGGCGGAGAGAGCATCGCCAAGGCGTCAGAGCTTATAGACCGCGTGACGGAGCTGGACGGCCGCCCGGCGGAGCTGACGGTGCAGCGCGAGAAAAAGACCCTGCGCGTCACGGTGCAGCCCGTGGAGAGCGCCGAGGGCCAGTGGATGATGGGGATGTGGCTGCGCGACGGTGTGTCGGGCATAGGCACGCTCACCTTCTGCGACCCGGCGACGGGGATATACGGCGCGCTGGGCCACAGCATCAGCGACGCGGACACGGGCCTTGAAATGCCGCTGGACGAGGGCAGCATAACCGACGCGGAGATCGTCAGCATAACAAAGGGCCTGCCCGGCGCGCCGGGCGAGCTGAACGGCTGCGCGGATATGGGCCGGGTGCTGGGAAGCATAGACGGCAACACCGCCCACGGTATATACGGAAGAATGTATACGGCGCTGGGCACGCGCCGGCTGGAGACGGGCAATATAACGACGGGTCCGGCCACGATAGTGTCCACCGTCAGCGGGCGGCAGCCCGAGGAATACGACGTTGAGATAAACCGCATTTACCGCGACGCCGGGGGCGAGCATGTCATGCTTACCGTGGTGGACAGCGAGCTTTGCGCGCGCACGGGCGGCATAGTGCAGGGGATGTCCGGCAGCCCTATATTGCAGGGGGGCCGCCTCGTGGGCGCAGTGACGCATGTGTTCGTCAACGACCCGACGCGCGGCTACGGCGTGAGCATACAGGACATGCTCGCCTCCGCCGGGGTGAAGGACAAGGCGGCGTAAATTAGACTGCCGGAAAAACCCTGTGGGCTTTTCCGACAAAAGGTTTGCAGTCTGCTGCGCGCATAATTCGCCCGCCCCCGGCGGGCGGGAAGCTCTGCGGGTCATTTTGAACAAGCGGTGCACGCCCGGCGCTTGACAAAAGCACCGGGCGTGCAGTATAATAAATATGCAAAAAGGCGCTGCCGGTTGACGGTTAGCCCCCTATAAGTGCTTTGAAGTAATCGCCGGACTTGTCGAGGGAGCGGCGGTTACTTCTTTTTTGCCTGAATAAACAGGCTGCAAATGCCGATGATTACTAAACAAAGCTGCAAGACCTCGTTCGTGCTCATGAGCAGCACCCCCTTTCGTATCAAGGGGGCGAGAAGCTGCCCCCATATGTACAGGGGCTAACTACCGCGTGCGCGGTATAAGTTCGCATTTGCCAAATCAGAGATCTGGATGCTCACTTACGCCTACCGTTGAGTGGCAACGCCTTAGTGCCGAAGCACCATTGACAGAATAACACAGCGCCTCGAAAAGGCAAGGATAGAACGAAATTTTGATTTTACCGGCCTCGCGTGACAGGAAAGGCGGGGGCGGAAGCCGGTTTTCCACACAAAATACATAGAGAGCAAAAGGAAGAGACCGAGGCCTCTTCCTGAGACTGTCGAAAAAGCGGCAAAGCCACTTTTTCGAGAAAGCTTCGCTGCGTTCTGCGCCTCTGTTGTCCGCCGAAAGCGGACAATTCGACGCTCACTCCGCGCAAAGTGTTTTCTGCCACGCACATGTCGCGGCAGAAAACGAATCGTACTGCTTTCGCGCCTGCGGACGCGAAACTCTGCGAGGCTCTTTTTGACAAGCAGAGGAAGAGGCCGCGGCCTCTTCCTCTGTTATTCTTTATTGCCCGGTTGCCTGCGTTAGCTTTCCTTTATGACAACGGTATAGGTATCCGGTGCAAGGCCGTACAGATGTATCTGCTCGGTATCTGTGCCCCTGAGCTTTTCACCGACTGCGTAGTTTTCGTAGAAAACGGGCTTCTCAGCAACGAGCTCACCGCTGCTGCTGTACACCTCGACGGTGAAATTGGCGGCGGCGAAGAAGATAGAGAGAGAGTCGTAATAATCCTCCGGGTTGGCGAGGATGTCGGCGGCGCAGTCAGGGTCAAGCCCGATGCCGCGGCAATACGTGCCGAAGGAGAGGAACCAGGAGAGGTTTTCCGGCATGGTATCTGCCGTATACTTTTCGGCTTCCTCCTGCGTGTAGTTCTCGGGATGATCGACATAGTCCTGAAGCATCGCAAAGAACGCGTCGTAGGTCTTTTCGCCCTCAAGCCAGATGAAGAGCGACGCCTCGCCGTCGAGCCACAATGGCGAATCTGCGGAAACGGAGTCGAACCGGAACTTCACCCTGTCACCTGCCTCGCAGGGGGCGTCCTTGAGAATGAAGTCTGCCCCGGCCTCTTTAAAGCTCAGCGGCATATAGTCGGTTTTCAGCGCGTTGGGCAGCTCGATAGACAGCCCCACCGTCGTGGGCATGAGCTCGCGCGTGCCCATGAAGTAGATGTCAAGACTCTCGCCGGGCTTCCAGCTCCCTGCCGCGCCGCCGTAGGTGTCGTATGGCTCGCCGTTTTCGTCCATGGGGTATATGCTGATGTACGAGCCGGAAAGGTCGAGCTCCGTGACATTGACAAGCTCCGCAGTGTAATCGCACATGCCGCTGCCGGTGAGGATGAGCACGGGCTGCTGCTGTGCGGCAAGCTCCTTGAGTTCAAGCAGCGTGTCGCCCTCGGCGGTCATCTCGTCAAAGTCCTTGGCATAGGTCTCGCCGATATCAAAGCCGTAGTCCGCCTGAAGATTGGCAAGCACCATGACGCGCTCGTTATAGCCCTTCAGCATGTAATACTCATGGTACTTTAAGCCGTCAGTCTCGGCGTATTCCATCGCCGCGAGTTGGGAGTCAAGCGCGTCGAAATACCGCTTCGCCAGAATGTCGAGCCACTTGTCAAGAATGACATAGTCCTCATACTTACCCAGCGCGTCCAGCTCAGCATTCACGTAGCTCGTGTTTTTATCAACAGATTTGTCCGCGTTTGAAAGCATATCGGAATCAACCAGCGCGAGACGCGCATTCAGCCCCGCCGCAAGATTATTGCGGAAGTCCTCCCCGTCCTTTGCATCGGCCTTCGCTTCGACGGGTTCCGGAGTGCTGCTTTCAACGACGGTGTCGCTGCTGCTGTCAGTGCTGCCGCCGGTACTGCCGCAGGCGGTCAGCAGCATACACGCGAGCAGGACAAGCGCGATGAGCGTTTTCTTTTTCATCCAAAATGTCCTCTTTTTTCTGAAAATCATTGATTGGGGTCAACTATATAAATTATATCGGAGGTTCCCACGCATGGCAAGTGCTGAATCGACATGAAAACGTGCATTTTATGCATGTTCGCGTGCCGGGCGGGGGGAATGGCCTCTTCCTTTTTGGACATATGTTTGGTATAATATTCTGTATACTGTCTTAAAGACGCAAGCTTCACACACCGGACGGCGGTGTGAAAAGGGGGAATTCAATGAGATCTGACATAGAGATCGCGCAGGCGTGCCGGATGCGGCCTATTACTGAGGTCGCCGCGCGCGCCGGGATAGACGAGAGGTATCTTGAGCAGTACGGCCGCTATAAGGCGAAGGTAGACCCGGCGCTGCTGAACGCGGGCGCGGAGCGCGCTGGGAAGCTCATCCTCGTCACGGCCATCACGCCGACGGCGGCGGGCGAGGGCAAGACCACCACGGCCATCGGCCTTGCGGATGCGCTGTGCAGGATAGGGAAGAACGCCGTTCTCGCAATGCGAGAGCCGTCGCTTGGCCCCGTGTTCGGGCTGAAGGGCGGCGCGGCGGGCGGCGGATACGCGCAGGTCGTGCCGATGGAGGACATAAACCTGCACTTCACCGGGGATATCCACGCCATCGGGGCGGCGCACAACCTGCTTGCCGCCATGGTGGATAATCATATATATCAGGGCAACGCCCTCAACATAGACCCGCAGCGCGTGACGTGGCGGCGCTGTGTGGACATGAACGACAGGCAGCTTCGCAATATCCGCGACGGCCTCGGGAAGAGGACGGACGGCGTGCCGCGCGACGACGGCTTTGACATCACCGTGGCGACGGAGACGATGGCCGTGTTCTGCCTTGCGGACTCGCTTGCCGACCTGAAGGCGCGCCTTGCGCGGATGATAGTGGGTTATACCTATGACGGCGCGCCCGTGACGGCGGCGCAGCTCAACGCCGTGGGCGCGATGGCGGCGCTTCTGAAGGACGCGATAAAGCCCAACCTCGTGCAGACGCTGGAGGGCACGCCCGCCTTTGTGCACGGTGGGCCGTTTGCGAACATCGCGCACGGGTGCAACTCCGTCACGGCCACGCGCATGGCGATGCATCTGGGCGATTACGCCGTGACGGAGGCCGGCTTCGGCGCAGATCTCGGCGCGGAGAAGTTTCTGGATATAAAGTGCCGCGCGGCAGGGCTGAAGCCCGACGCGGCGGTCGTCGTGGCGACGGTGCGCGCGCTGAAAATGCACGGCGGGGCGGACAAAGCGGCGCTGGACGAGGAAAACCTTGCCGCGCTTGCGGCGGGCCTGCCGAACCTTATGCGGCATGTGAACGTGCTCAAGGACACCTATGGGCTGAACTGCGTTGTGGCGATAAACCGCTTCCCCTCCGACACCGCGGCGGAGCTGCGGCTCGTGGAGGAGGAGTGCCGCGCCGCGGGCGTGAACGCGAAGCTGTGCGAGGTGTGGGCCAAGGGCGGCGCAGGCGGAGAGGAACTTGCGCGCGAGGTCGTGCGCCTGTGCGCGGCGCCGGAGGATTTCCGCTTCGCCTACGCGCTGATGGACACGATAGAGGAAAAGCTTGCCGCAGTGACGCGCAGGGTATACGGCGGGCGCGGCGTCATATTCACCGATGAGGCGCGCGCTCAGCTCGAAGCGCTCAATGCGCAGGGCTTCGGAAAGCTTCCCGTGTGCGTGGCAAAGACGCAGTACAGCTTCTCCGACGACAAGACGAAGCTCGGCGCACCAGAGGATTTCGACATAACCGTGCGCGAGCTGCGCGTGTCCGCCGGGGCGGGCTTCATCGTGGCGCTGACGGGGGATATCCTCACGATGCCGGGCCTGCCGAAAAGACCCGCCGCGGAGGGTATCGACGTGGACGGCGCGGGCAGGATAACCGGTCTGTTCTGACCGGGCAAACAAAAAAACATCGGGCGCAGCTCATCCGTTTTAAGAATGAGCCGCGCCCGATTTATACTATTATATAATTCTGCTGCCCGGCGCAGAGCCCGGCTTACCGGCACACAAGCTCGCCGTTTTCCACGTCCACGGTGATGGTGGAGCCGGCGGCAAGGTTGCCGCCGAGGATGGCGCGGGCGATAAGCGTTTCGACGCTCGATTGCAGATACCGGCGCAGCGGACGCGCGCCGTACAGCGGGTCGTAGCCGCGCTCGATGATGAGCTGCTTTGCGCTGTCGGTGATCTCAAGGCTGAGGGACTTGTCGGCCAGACGCTCTCTCAGCGAGGACACCATGATGTCGATAATGCCGCCGAGGTTTTCGCGCGTGAGCGGGTGGAACATGATGATCTCGTCCAGACGGTTGAGGAACTCCGGGCGGAACGACATCTTCAGCTCCTGCATCACGGCGCTCTGCGCCTCTTCGCTTATGCTGCCGTCGGCCGCGATGCCGTCCAGCAGGTGCTGACTGCCAAGATTGGAGGTGAGGATGATGATGGTGTTCTTGAAGTCCACCGTGCGCCCCTGCGAGTCGGTGATGCGGCCGTCGTCAAGAATTTGCAGCAGGATGTTGAACACATCCGGGTGCGCCTTCTCGATCTCGTCGAACAGCACCACGCTGTACGGCTTGCGCCGCACGGCCTCGGTGAGCTGGCCGCCCTCGTCGTAGCCGACGTATCCGGGAGGCGCGCCGATGAGACGCGACACGGAGAATTTCTCCATATACTCGGTCATGTCGATGCGCACGATGTTGTGCTCATCATCGAACAGACACTCCGCCAGAGACTTTGCAAGCTCAGTCTTGCCGACGCCTGTCGGGCCGAGGAAGAGGAACGAGCCGATGGGCCTGTTGGGGTCGGAGATACCGGCGCGGGAGCGCAGTATGGCCTCCGTGACCTTCTCCACGGCCTCGTTCTGGCCGATGACTCTCTTGTGGAGGTAACTGTCGAGGTGCAGCAGCTTCTCGCGCTCACCCTCCATGAGCTTCGCCACGGGGATGCCCGTCCACTTCGCCACGATGCCGGAGATCTCCTCCTCCGTGACGGTGTCGTGCACCATGGTGTTGGCCTTGCTCTGCTCCGAGCGCTTCTCGGCCTCTGCCAGCTTCTTTTCAAGCGCGGGCAGGTCGGAGTACTTGAGCTTCGCCGCCTTTTCATACTCATAGCGGAGCTGCGCGTTCTCAATGTCGGCGTGCATCTTCTCTATCTCGCTCTTGAGGGTCTTGACCTCGTCAACGCTGTTCTTCTCGGCCTCCCAGCGCGACTTCTGCTCGTTATACTCGTCCTTGAGGTTGGCAAGCTCCTCGCGCAGCTTCGTGAGGCGATCCTTGCTGAGCTGGTCGTCCTCCTTCTTCAGCGCCATCTCCTCTATCTCAAGCTGCATGATCCTGCGGCGCATGTCGTCCAGCTCCGCCGGCATGGAGTCTATCTCCGTGCGGATCAGCGCGCACGCCTCGTCCACAAGGTCTATCGCCTTGTCGGGCAGGAAACGGTCGGTGATATAGCGGTTGGAAAGAGTAGCCGCGGCGACGAGCGCGCTGTCGTGGATACGCACGCCGTGGTATACCTCATAGCGCTCCTTGAGTCCGCGGAGGATGGATATGGTGTCCTCGACCGTCGGCTCATCCACCTGCACGGGCTGGAAGCGGCGCTCAAGCGCGGCGTCCTTCTCGATGTACTTGCGGTACTCGTCCAGCGTTGTGGCGCCGATGCAGTGCAGCTCACCGCGCGCCAGCATAGGCTTGAGCAGGTTGCCCGCGTCCATGCTGCCCTCGGTCTTGCCCGCGCCGACGATGGTGTGCAGCTCGTCTATGAAGAGGATGATGCCGCCCTCACTGCGGCGGATCTCCTCCAGCACGGCCTTGAGGCGCTCCTCAAACTCGCCGCGGTACTTCGCGCCCGCGATGAGCGCGCCCATGTCCAGCGAGAATATGGTCTTGTTCTTGAGCCCCTCGGGCACGTCGCCGCGGACGATACGCTGTGCCAGCCCCTCCGCGATGGCCGTCTTGCCGACGCCCGGCTCGCCGATGAGGACGGGGTTATTCTTCGTCTTGCGCGAGAGTATGCGTATGACGTTTCTTATCTCCGTGTCGCGGCCGATGACGGGGTCAAGCTCGTTGTCGCGCGCCCGCTTCACAAGGTCGGTGCCGTATTTGGCAAGCGCGTCATAGGTGCTTTCGGGGTTGTCGCCGGTCACGGGCGAGGTCTTGACCTTGGAAAGCTCCGTGGTGAAGGCGGACTTGGTGATACCGTGATTGTCGAATATGCGCTTTATGGCCGGGGTGGGCGCGGCGAATATGCCTATCATCAGATGCTCGACCGAGAGATATTCGTCGCCCATGGACTTGGCGGCCTTCTCTGCGGCGGTGATGACGCGGTTGGCCTCCTGCGAGAGATACACCTGCGTGTCGCCGCTCACCTTCGGCAGCGCGGTGATCGCCGTGTCCAGCTCGGCCAGGAGCGCGTTGCAGTCAACGCCCATCTTGCCCAGCAGCGACGGGATAAGCCCGCCGTCCTGATCCACCAGAGCGTAGAGCAGGTGCTCCGGCATTATATAATTGTTCTGGTTCTCCTGCGCCATGGACTGCGCGGTCTGAACCGCTTCAAGGGTCTTTTGAGTGAAGTTCTGTGCATTCATTGATCGATCTCTCCTCTCGTTGCCGGTTTTTTGATCAGATGTGGATAGGGGTCTTGATCAGATTGGAGTAATATGCGGCCTCGACGTCGTGCGCGTCGTACCTGCCGCTGAGGTAGCCCTTCATGAGCTTATCAAAAAGCGTGATGTACTGGCTTATTGCGCCGGCCAGCTCGTCGGCGGTGCAGTCTCTGTCCGGCGGGGCGATGCTGCGCGTGAACTTGCCGTCATACAGCGCGTAATTCACTGCCGCGCCCGTCAGCGGCCGCAGGAGCCTGTCCTCAATGTCCTTCCAGATGCGGAAGAAGTCCGTCATGGCGGATATCAGCGCCGCCGACTGCGTGCGGAACACGACCGACAGCTCGCCGATGGCCTCGCTGTCGCCGGGGGTGAGCGCCACCTCGTACTTGACCGTCGGGCGGTATTTGTACTCCAGCGAGCTTTTCAGCGACATCGAAAAGGTATTCGGCGCGAAGAACGGCACCAGCTCCCGCGACGGGGCCATAAGTTGCTCTATCGCGGAGAGCACGTCGTTTATCCGCCTCTCGGGCGTGGTATAATTGACGTATTCCGCAAGTATCTGATTTATAAGGCTCGAACGGCTCGTGCCCATACGGTGTGCCAGCGCATCTACCTCGCGCACGACCTCGTCATTGAGCATGAGGCTGTATAATGTCTTTTTCATACGGGCAAACCATTCCTTTCCTTTTGATGTGCAAACACGGAGCGCCGCGCGGCGGATATGCGCCGGACGCGCTCGTACTGCTCCTTGTTTACAAATAGCACTATATCACCACAGCGCAAACTTGTCAATAGTTTTATATAATATTATTTGCAAATTATATCGAATTCACATATAGTTCATATTCGCTGCGGACGCGAATAAATTGTGCGCGCACTCTTGATTTTTCCCGGTTTATTGGTTATAATTACGCAGTGCTTTATATAGTATGCAGCGGTATCGAAGTGGTTATAACGGCCCTGACTCGAAATTTTTGGAAGCTCCGGCCGTTTC
>UMHM01098268.1_pt1 | contig 26130 bp, 29 predicted proteins | sample 1965501 | NCBI WGS metagenome assembly UMHM01 (sample SAMEA4836095, study PRJEB28245) | human gut metagenome | biome: gut microbiome; material: fecal sample | place: Denmark | collected 2008
CCGATTTTCACGGCGAAGGGTACGGGCGGCGGCGTGTGGGTGCGCGACGGATACCGCCTCGGAAGAAGGTATCTCACCGAAAAGCAAAAGGAATTGCTCGAAAGGCTGTCCGCGGGGCTGACCGCGAAGGACGCCGAAGTCATGGAGTCGATACTTTCGCAATTCACGCTGGCGGGCGGAAAAAGGACGGCGGGCAAATGAAGCTCGAGAAGGTGAGGGAAGATTTGCAGGAAATCCGATACTACTACACCCACCGACGGATTTTCGACAAGGCGAACGAGATACAGGTGCGACACGAGGTCGTGGGAAAAGCGGAGAGATACAGCCGCATAGCCGAAAAGGCGCCGCCGCTGTTGTTCGACTTTTACGTGTCGCTGTATGTGCTCGGCAGAACGCAGTCGTCGCTTGCGGAGGAGCGGAATTATTCGCCGCAGTACGTAAAGGAAATCAATCAGAAGCTTTGCCTGTATTTCAAAGGCGAAATCGAAAAAAGAGGAGGAACGGAAATATGAACGACAGAGTGCCGGAATTTGTGGTAGGCGCGACAAACGTGTACAGGACGAGGGATTTCATCGTCAGGCAGAAAATCGGTATCCGCTATGACGGAGAGGAAAACAACGTCGTGTTCAGCGACGACACCTTTTTCAGGCGGACAGCCGAGCGGGACAGGGAGTACGAGATACTTTTCTGCCGCCGCAGGCACATAGACGGGAAGAGGCTTCCCACCACGATGTACGCGAGAGTGTACGTCGATTGATGACGGTAACGGACAAGAGGAAACAGCGGTCAAATCGTGCGGTACTTGCAAGACAAGAGTGGCCACTCACCGCGGAATATCGCACGGAACGGAGTGTTCCAACAATGTCCGAAACCATAAACGACAACTTAATAGCTGTGCTATCGGCGCGACGGGCAAACGGCTTCGCTATCGGCAACACGGGCACACACAAAAAAATAACAGGAGGCAGATTTTGGCTACCGACAAAAACAGCAAGTACAACAAACGCCGCTGGTCCGTACCTTCCAAGAGGGCGAAGGGATACGCGGACGAGCGCAGGAGCAAGGTTCATCAGCACGGTCCCAAAGAGGGCAGGGAGCTGACGGACTACGAAGCGGGCATACGCTCGGGATATCTGCAATGCCAGACCGACCACGCCGGAATGTACAAGTACAAGAAAGCGCTCACGGAAGGCAAGAGCAAAGCGGAGGCAAAGGAATACTCGCAGAGGCGAGGCAAGTAAAAAAGGAGGACAAAAGATATGACGAATTCGAGAGGCGAACAGGTTTTCGTCGAGAGAGAACCTTATGAGAGGAACGGAAGGAGATACTTCTCCTATTTCGTGAGCGGAACCATACGCGGCAAGGACGTGCGCGTTGCGGTCACCCCTCCCGACAAGGGCGGATACGCCGTGCTGGACATCGTGTTCGGCGAGGAAAACCGTGTGGCGCTAGTTGCGAAGCCCTACGAAATCAAAGACGAAACGACGGGCAGAGTCGTCAGCGGCAACACCTACGCAGTGCGTTCGTGGGACGAGGACGGCGAGGTGTACGAGTGCACCGTGAAGCCCGCGAAGCCGTCGGACAAGTCGCTGCTCAATATGCTCGTCAAGAGAGCGTAAAGCGACAAACGACAACTTTACGACTGCGGTTTGAGCATATCAAGCCGCAGTTTTGAAAAAACAACGGAGGTAAAAATGAACAACGAATTCTATGAACACAAGCGTTCCGACGCTGTCAAGTGGGTAATCGTTTTCGTGCTGATTGCGGTATTGCTCGGCGGTATGGTGGCGGCTTTGATATTTGCCGTCCCTAGTGCCGACGAGGCTGAGAAGGGCGGAAGCGGCGACGGCTTGACGGACATATCGGAAGGGGCGGTCACGCTTTCGGCGGGAATTGCCTTTACCGCATCAGACCCCGAGACCGGCGCGAAGTCGGTGTCGAAAACCATTACGGCAACCGTGTTGCCCGTTGACGCACCCGACAAATCCGTGGATTGGTCTCTCACATGGTGCGTACCGCTCGAAGGCGAGGACGTCGGCGATTATCTCTCCGTCACTCCTCAAAGCGACGGTGCGCTGACTGCAACCGTAACCGCATACAAAGGTTTCGAGGGCGCAAGCGCGTATGTCACTGCGACCACCCGCGTCGGTGGCTACACGGCGTCCTGCCTCGTGATGTTCGAGGGCACTCCCGAAACGCTGTCCTTCACATACGGCGGCGAGGAGCTGACCACCACGGACAGCGTGGTGCTGACTGCCGGCACGACCAACGAGATTGCTCTCAATCTCAGCAACACGCTCGGCGCGGTGGGCTCCAAGTTCGGCGACTTCGAGATTACCGCAATACGCGGACAGGGCAGGTTCATAATGACGAAGGAGTATATCGTCAACGGCAGTATCGCTTCGACCGAGGAGATAGTGTTCAACCTCGAAGAGGGTTCCTACACTTACACGCACGAAGTGACCAAGGAAAAGGAAACGCTCACGATAACGCCCGAAAAGTTCCTCACCGCGACGGTTGAGGGCAACATACTCAAAGTCAACGCAATAAGATCGGAGTCCTCTTACGTCAACGGTTATCCCCGCACGGGTTACCGCTTCACCTACAAGAGCCCTTACACCGACCCCCGTTCGGGCGGTATCCCCGACAACTGCCGTTGGTATGTGCTGGTCGAGGACAAGGTCAGCGGAGTGGAAGCGCTGCTGTACATCGACATCGAGTCTACCGTCACGAGCGTTTCTCTTGCGCCGTCCTCGATTACCTTTTAAGGAGGGTGCGCTATGAAAACCGCAAAACAGACGGGTAAAACGGCAGTGAAAATCGTGGCGGTCATTTTAGCGGTCTTGGTTCTTGCGGGAGTCGTGGGCGTAATAGTCCGATTCACGGGCGGATTCACGAGCGATTTCAAAACATTCTACGTCACCGTTGACGGCAAAGACGTTATGTCCTCGGCGGGCGGGTTCGACGCAACTCCCGAAAAGCCTTTGAAGGTGGACGTGAAGTACGCTTTCAATTCTCTCGGCGGGGATATATCGGGTTACAGCGTAAAGGTCGTGCCGCATGCGGTCGAGGGCAAAGATTTCGATTTCACCCTCGACGGACAGGCGTACTCCTTTCAGGCGGAAACCAACCTGACGGGCGGCTTCGACATCGAATACGGCGAGGAGTCTTTCACCGTAACCCCGAAAGGCGGCGTCGACGACGTGTTGAAAGGCGTGTATCCGAACAACGAAATCGGAGACTGCGAAGGCAAGGGATATGCCGATATGTATTCCCTCGTCATCACTTCCTACAACGGCGAAGCGACCGTGACCGTTCACTTTTCCGCCTACGAGGAGGTGTGCGAGATAACGCTCGACAAGGAGGTGATTGTGTTTTGACGGAAACGACGGCTTACAAAGCGATGTTGCTTGTTGTCGTGTTCGTCATCGCGTTCGGCGTCGTCATTGCGGCGGCGCCGAAAGTCGCGTTTGCGGACAGCGGCACGTTGAATTACGACACAACCGACGTTATGGACGACCTCACCACCTCCACGGAGAGCGGGGAAGGGTTTGACATCAAGGACTATCCCTACAACGAGAACGGCACGGTGCAGATTATCAATTTCGTCGAGTATTGCTATTCTTACAAGGCGAACATGAGGGGCAACTACGGGCTTTACGTCTATATCTACAATCCGCAGGGGCTCAACCTCTCGACGAACGGCAAGAGCAACAAAATCCAGATGGCGGTGTCGTACGACGGAGACGGCAACCCGAACGATTACATGAAGTTCGACTTGCAGTTTTTGGACAAGTCGGACGAGAGTAACTACAAAAACCTGTTCTACAAATTCAAGGTGGTGGACAGGGAGATAAACGGCACGACTTTCGCCGAGCGCGTCAACAGCAACGAACGCAGATACGACGTGTCGGGTATCGAGCTTCTGACCTACGGTGCGGGAAACGCAACGGAATATCCCGTCAACGGCACTTTCAAATTTACGGGGTACGCGCAGGGATACGGTCCGGACGCTTCGGCAAAGAGTACGCTCGCAAGCACCGTGGAGTATCTCGAAAGCGTGTCGCTCGATGTCAAGCACACCTTTTACCGCACCAAGACTTCCTCAAAAGGCGCGGGATATCAGAACCAGCTCGACACGGTGTACTTCGCCGTGCCCAAGCGGTTTTTCGATACCTACGGCAGACTGCAAAGGATAAAGGCGGAGTGGTACGAGTACAAGACCAAGGACATCGTGGTGACGAGCAATCAGGACTTTTACAATCAGGCGGCGTCGTACGTCGGCAAATATATGGGTTACAACCGCGACTCGTCCGTGCTTTCGCTCGGTCAACAGGCGGGCGACGGCGGTGGCGGAATGATGGTGGCGAAGTGGGGCTGGAACCTCGGCGACTATTATCTGCACCCCGCCTGCGAAACGCTTTACTACCTTTTCAAGGTGAATGACATCAGCGAGTACGACCCGTATGCGGACATCGTGTCGATAGGCGGCGTGGAGAGCAACGCGCTGTACGAGTACATAAAGAACTACGACAAGACTTTCGACGGCGGCACCTTGCCGATAAAGGACGGCACGATAAGCGCGGATTTGTTTGAGAGCGACATCGACGACTATCGCAAACTCGACACCGATTACGGCAAAATTCAACAAGGGTGCAGCTACTACGACTTCGACGCCGACGTCGACTTGCAGAAGCTTTCGAGCTGGCAGGAGGGCAATCCGTCCTTTTGGGACAACTGGATGAACTGGGGACTCTGGGACACTATGTTCGGGAAGATACCCGAAGAGTCGAGCCGCGTCGTATCGCCCATATACACCTTGAAAGAAGAGGACTTGCAGGGCAGCGACGAGGAAATCGCGGAAAGACTTCTCATAAACGCGAGCGATGTGTCCGCCATCAAAAGTTATTACCGCGACGCCGTTACGGTGAGCGGGACAGACGATGAGGAAAAGGTGGTCGTGCTGTTCAGGTTTGCCACCAGCGACTATTACTCGGCGGCGGTGGACATTATGGAGCTCCGCACGATTCTGCCCGATAAGCACACCGAAGGTCAGGCGTACAGGGCATGGGAGAGCGTGTTTTTCGACTTCGATATCATACAGCTCACTTTCAATAAGGACGGCGTGTACAAAGTCATTCCCGTGGTGTCCAGCCCCATCGACATCGTCAATGCGGTGACCCCGCCCGTGCAAATGCCGGACGACACTCCGTGGTGGAAGGTTCTGCTCGGTATTCTGCTCGGCATACTGCTCATCGTGTTGCTCGTTCCCTTGCTTCCTTGGATAGCGCGCGCAATCGTATGGATTGTCAGTCTGCCGTTCAGACTTGCCGCATACTGCAAGGCTCAAAGAGGCAACAAAAGGCAGAAGAAAAAGGAGAAACAAACAGAGTGAGAACAATAAAAACGGTAATAGCGGTTATATCGCTTATATTGCTTGCGGCACTCATCGGCTACCTCGTTTTTACGAGTAGCCGAGTGTCCGCGGAAGGGCAGATTTTGCCCGTTCTGAAAATGCTTGCGGAGGTGGCTTATGACAAGACGGCGTGCATTTGACATTTGCCTTACGGTGCTTATCTCCGCGGGGTTCATCCTGCTCGGCGCATTGGTCTTTCAAAAATCATATCTTCGCATATCGGAATGTTTTTACGACTTATTTGTGTCGGTAAAGTTCTATTTCTGCGAAATATTCGGTATCGAACATTCCGTCGTGCCGACCGTTACGGAACCCTCTTCCGTTATGGATTTGAGCCTGTTTCTGCCCCTCGATTTCGACGGTTTCGTCGTTTCGGCGAAGGCGTTTTTCGCCTTGCTTTTCGACGGCGAAAATTTCAGGGAATGGTGCGCCCACGCGGGTGTTATCGCAGGCGGTTTCGGCAAGGTGATTGCGGTCGTTCTGCCTTGTATTCTGCTCCTCGCCGTTGCGGTGCGGGCGGTCTATTCCTCGCACAACACGAAGCACAACAAGGACACCTTGCCGCTTGTAGTTTTCAAGCGCATATCCGCGGTGACATATCAGCCGTTGAAAAGGGCGGTGACGGAGTATGCGGAGTTTCTCCGCGAGCACAGGTGGATTGTCGCAGTGTGGATTGCGATATGGGTTTTCAACCTCAATCTCGCAAGCATTGCGGTGAGTGCGCTCGCGTACTATTTCTTCTTCGCCGTGTCGTTCGATTTCGGCACGCTTTACACGCAGGCGTGCAAACTCGTTGCGGACTTGCAGGTGATATTCGCCGACTTCCCTTGGTGGTGCGCCGCGCCTTTCCTGTGGGTGCTTTTCGACCGTTTTCGAAAGAGGATTGCGCTTATACGGCTCCGTCATTTCGAGGCGCGCAACTGCGGGTTCATCAACGAGCTTCCCATAGTGTCGATGACTTGCGGAAGTATGGGCAGAAAGAAGACCACTATGATAACGGATATGGTGCTGTCGCAGGAAGTAATGTTCAGACAGCGGGCGTTCGAGATATTGCGCGACACGGATATGAAACTGCCGTATTTCCCGTGGATTGCCTTTGAGGACGAACTGCGCGCCTGTATGGAACACGGCACAGTACATAACCTCGCCACCGTCAAAAAGTGGGTGGCGTTGAAGCGCGACCGCTACACTGGGAATTGCAACGCCGATACGCAACTTTACGGCTACGATATTGCGCGCTACGGCGGGGAGTTCAACGACGCGCTCAAAGTCAACGGACTGTTCGAGGTGTTGGAAACTTACGCGCTTGCCTATTTCGTGTATGTCATCGAGAGCAGTCTTATCGTGTCCAACTATTCCGTGCGCGAGGACAACGAAATTTCCTCGTCGGGCAACTTTCCGGTGTGGCGGACGGATTTCTTTCCCGAAGGCATTACGGAAGGCAGACACGCGCACATTCTCGATTTCGACGCGTTGCGGCTCGGCAAAAAGGTGATTGAAAACAATCCGCACAGCGGCAGTTTCGAATTCGGCGTGGTGGCGATTACGGAAGTGGGCAAGGAGCGCGGCAACAACCTCGAACTTAAAGAGGTGAAGAAGGGCACGCGGGAGACCAACCAGAAGAACGACCTTTTCAATTCGTGGCTCAAAATGTGCCGTCATTCCGCGACCGTCGACAACTTCCCGTTCATCAAGGTGTTCACCGACGAACAGCGGCCGGAGAGCTGGGGTGCGGATGCGCGCGACCTTTGCGAAATCCTGCATATCGTGTCCGCTGGCGAGCAACGGCTTGCGCTCCCTTTCTACACAATCGAGGACGCGCTTTCGCGTTGGCTGTTCGAGCGGTTCGTATCTCTTTACTATAACTTCCGTTTCCGTCGGGGCGACAACACTTTGCTTGTGCATATCCTGAAATCTCTCGTGGCGTTTATGTGGCGGCGCAATCTCCGCATTTACAACCGCTTCGGGTATTCCGTGCTGAAAATCGAGAAGGAGCGCGGAACTATGGACGGGAAGGCAGAGAATAAACGCTACTACCTCATGAGCAAGAAGATTTACAGCAGACGGTTTTCCACAGACTGTTTTTCCGACTATTTCGACGATATGGCAAGGCAGGCGCCAGTGGGACTTGACGGCTATCTCGAATACGCGACGGAAAAGGCGAGCGTGGAGGAACTCAAATCCCAGCACAGCTAATTCATCGATTCGCTGTACAGGGACGGGGAGGACGGACAGGGAGGACGGAGCGTATGATTTACCGCGAGAGCAAAGTATATTTCGACGGCAGTCACTACATCGCAATTCCGCACACCAACCGTCCGCCGTCCAACCGCCGTAAACCCGTCGAGGAACTTATCGAAGTCAGGAGGGAGCAGACGGGCGAAGCCGTCGCGCAATCGACTGAACCCGTCCGCGATGAAGCGAAAGAAATACGAACGGCAACCGCCGAGCCCGACTTTTCGGACGATGACATTTTCGAGGAAGGGTGCGTGTATCTCACTCCCGAAACCGCGCCTTTCCCATTTGCGTTCGACGATAAGCCGCAATCCGAAGAGCAGAACCCCGCAACCGTCCGAATGACGCGCAAAGACCTTTTCGAGAGGCTATATGCGCAGACAGCCGACTTGCCCCGCAAGGACCGAAAGGTCGCAATCTTCACCGCTATGCTCCCGTACTTTCAAGACGAATTTGCGGCGAAGATGTTTGTCGAGGAGAATTTCAACCGCAAGATAAGAAATCTTGTAGCTCGGAAAATCCGTCTTGCGAGAAAGGCCAATTTGCAGGAATTCAATTATTTCTGCACGTTTACCTACGATGACAAACTCCACGACGAGGTCGCTTTCCGCAAAAAACTCACCAATTGTCTGAGCTTGTTCAGCTCGCGCAAAAAATGGCGTTACATAGGTGTATGGGAGCGGTCGCCAGAGAAAAACCGCTTACATTTCCATGGGGTCTTCCATATCCCCGACGGCACAATGCCTGGTGAACTTGTGGAAGTGAACGATTACAGTTTCGCCATTCATCAAAGACAGGTGACTTTGCAGAACACTTATTTCAACAAACGCTTCGGCAGGTCGGATTTCGAACTTATCGACGAGCAGTCCCGTAAAGCCGAGGCGCTCGCCTACATTCTGAAATACATAGAAAAAACGGGTGAAAAGGTGGTGTATTCCAAGGGATTATCGCAATTTTTCATATCCGACATTATGGAAGAAGATGTGGTATGTCGTGTCGGAGTGGACGACAGAAAACTGTTGCTCTTCGATGATTTCGGGTGTTGGGACGAAGGGTGTTATGTAGGAAAGGTAAGCAAGGACGTCATAGAGCAGATGCGCCGTTGCAACTGACCGACAAAGCCGAACGGAAAGGGGAGCGAGACGGTGAAAGCGGACGCTTGCCCGAGCGGTTCAGCGGGCAACGCCGCTTCCGTCCGCATCTTTCCGACGGCGGTCGGCGTTCGGGCGTGTGCTTGTCCTGGCGGAGCGCAGCGACGCCACTTGTATAAGACAAGCACACGCCCCATCGTCAAATTTGTTGAATACTCCCAAAGAGGAAGAAATTATGCATCGTTTAAGTTGTGTGAAGTCGAATTTTTTGTTTGAAATGGCGAATGTTGGTACTTGTTTTTCTTTATAGATGTGATATAATTAATTGAATAGTTATTTTACAGCAGGTTTTGATATGGCAGTCAGTTACAACAAACTATGGAAGTTGCTAATCGATAAAGGCATGACCAAAACGGATTTGCGTATAAAAACGGATATGTCCACTTCGACACTGGCAAAGATGAGCAAAAACGAGGTTGTGTCAATGGACATAATGCTTCGCATATGTGATGTGTTGGAATGCAATGTGGGCGATATTATGGATGTGACAAAAACAGAGGATTGAGCTTGCCTGTCGCTTGGTGAACGAAACCAACTGAGCGTAGTCGGCGGAAACCTTGTTGCGGCGAGTAGTCATATAGTTACGAAACAAAAGAGTCCTAAAACTAAGGAGAAAGAGAATGGCGAACGAAAAGACGACGGCGAATATAGGTTTTGAAGAGGAAATTTGGAAGGCGGCTTGTGTGCTGCGTGGCAACATAGACGCCTCGGAGTACAAAAGCGTTGTGCTTGGGCTGATATTCTTGAAATATATTTCCGACCGTTTCGAGCAGAAATACGAGGAATTGAAGGCAGAGGGAGAAGGCTTTGAGGAAGACATCGACGAGTACACTTCCGAAGGCATTTTCTTCGTGCCGCAGGGCGCAAGGTGGAAAGACATTGCGGCGGCGGCACATACGCCCGAAATCGGCGTTGCGATTGACAATGCGATGCGCAGCATCGAGAAGAACAACAAACGCCTGAAAGACATTTTGCCCAAAAACTTTGCGCGTCCCGAACTGGACAAGAGAAGGCTCGGAGATGTTGTCGATTTGTTCACCAACATAAAAATGCACGAGCACGGCGACGAAAAAGACATTCTCGGTCGAACCTACGAATACTGCCTCTCCAAATTTGCCGAGCAGGAAGGCAAACTGGCAGGGGAGTTCTACACGCCGTCCTGCGTCGTGCGTACGCTTGTCGAAGTGTTGCAACCTTTCCACGGCAGAGTGTACGACCCCTGCTGCGGCAGCGGCGGTATGTTCGTGCAATCGGCAAAGTTTGTCGAAAGCCACAGCGGCAACATAAACGACATTTCCGTTTACGGTCAGGACTCCAACCCGACCACTTGGAAAATGGCGCAAATGAACCTTGCAATCCGCGGCATTGACGCGGACCTCGGACAGTACAACGCCGACACATTCTTCAACGATTGCCACCCGACGCTTCGTGCCGACTACATTATGGCAAACCCGCCCTTCAATCTCTCGGACTGGGGCGCGGACAAACTGCAAGACGACGTGCGCTGGAAATACGGCATTCCTCCCGCGGGCAACGCCAACTTTGCGTGGATGCAACATATGATTTATCACCTTGCGCCCAACGGCAGAATAGGTATGGTGCTTGCCAACGGCTCGCTGTCCTCGCAGTCTGGCGGTGAAGGCGAAATCAGGAAAAACATTGTCAATGCAGACCTCGTGGACTGCATAGTGGCGATGCCGCCGCAACTGTTCTACACAACGCAAATCCCCGTGTCGCTCTGGTTTTTGTCCAAGAACAAATCGCAGAAAGGCAAAACGCTCTTCATCGACGCGCGCAAAATGGGCACTATGGTGACGCGCAAACTGCGCGAATTCACCGATGACGACATCAAGAAAATAGCGGATACTTACAAAGCGTTTGCCGACGGCACGCTGGAAGATGTAAAAGGTTTCTGCGCCGTTGTCGGCACGGACGAAATCGCAAAGCAGGACTACATTCTGACTCCCGGCCGTTATGTCGGCATAGAGGAACAGGAAGCCGACGATGAACCCTTTGACGCAAAGATGACAAGGCTCACGGGAGAACTGTCCGCAATGTTTGCAAAATCGCACGAACTGGAAGAAGACATCCGCAAAAACTTGGGAGCAATCGGATATGAAATTTAGGGAATACACAATGGAATCGGTTTTGGATTCCATAATTGATTATAGAGGAAAGACCCCGAAAAAATCCATTAATGGAATTCCTACGCTTAGTGCAAAATCGGTAAAGAATAATCATATTGATTATTCAGAATGTTATTTTATATCCGAGTCGGAATACAAAAAATTTATGGTTAGGGGTTTCCCGCAAAAAGGAGATGTGTTATTAACCACGGAAGCACCTATGGGATTGGTTGCTCGTTTGGACAGAAATGGTGTAGCGGTTGCGCAGAGACTGCTTACCATTCGTGGAAAAAAAGATGTATTGGATAATGGATATTTGTTGTACTTATTACAATCGCCATATGGTCAATCACTTCTAAAAGCAAAAGAAACTGGAACAACAGTGACAGGAATTAAGCAATCAGAATTTCGCAAAATCGTATTAAGGATACCCGACCTTGAAACTCAAAAAAGGATAGCGAAAGTATTGTCTGCATTGGACGATAAAATCGAATTAAACAGTCAAATCAACAAGAATTTGGAAGAGCAGGCAAACACTTTGTTTGATAATATGTTTCCCAATATTTCACAAGGCAATAAAACAGTTGGAGACTACATTGTTCCCAAAAGAGGGAAAAGCCTACTTTCAAAAGATGCGGTATTAGGCGATGTACCTGTTGTGGCAGGTGGACTTGAACCTTCTACTTATCATAATGAATCAAATACAACTGCTCCTGTTATCACTATTTCTGCGTCGGGTGCAAATGCAGGCTATGTGAGTTTATGGCACATTCCTGTTTGGTCGTCAGATTCTTCTTATATTGACAGTAAAATGTCCGATAATGTTTACTTTTGGTATGTACTATTGAAAAAGCGTCAAAAAGAAATATATGATTCGCAGACGGGTTCAGCGCAACCACATATTTATCCGCAGCACATTGCCGAACTGCCACTAAGTGAATTGAGCTTAGAGAGCATTAGCCTATTTAACATAAGAGTGACCTTTTTGTTTGCCCAAATAGCAAACAATAAAGCTGAAAATGCAATATTGCACAAAACAAGAGATACGCTTCTCCCGAAACTTATGTCGGGTGAAATCGATGTCGACAATGTGGAGATTTAATTTATTCATTTTATAAAACGAATGTAAAACTATTGGGGTTGAGATTATGGATGGAGAAAGAACAAAAGAGGATGTTATCGTAATTGAAGATTTAAATTCATATCTGAGTGCCGTTTCCGATATTAGGAAGGGAATTAAAGAAAGCGAAGGAGAAGATGTCGATTCTCAACGATTTTTCTTTCGCGGACAAGCGAATAGCGATTGGGACATATTACCGGGAATTTTTAGGGGTAATTTTTTGTCATTAGAGGCGGAGTTGATAAAAGAAGCAAATCTACGCAATCCCTCAGACTTTCGAATGCTTAACAATTTTGAAAAACTTGCAAAATTGCAACATTATGGATTGCCAACTCGTTTGTTAGATGTGACAAGCAATCCTTTGGTTGCGTTATATTTTGCATGTCAACCAGAAACTGCGTTAGAGGAAATAGATGGAAATGAAGAAATTGTAGAAAAAGACGGCATAGTTTTTTTTTCAAAGAACTTATGGTAAAGGTTGTACAGATTTGGCTGTATCAGTTATTTCTTATTTGTCGACTTTAGAAATAGATGGCGATATGACATTGGAAAAAATCTTGGAAATGCTCACTGAAAATGGTGTTTATACGGCTAATATGGCAAAGAGCTGTAGAGATGGTGGATACAAAAGTCTAATAGATATTTTGCAAGATAATTATTTTGTTGTTTCCAATTTGAATAATGAAAGACTGATTAGACAGAGCGGTGCCTTCTTGTTGGCGGGGCAGTATAATATAATACTCAATTCAAGCAATAGAGGGAATAGTGTGGTACAACCCGCACGCGGATTGCTACGAAGTGAATTTGCTCAACAATGTTTTATTATACCCGCAGACAAAAAGGAAGAAGTTTTGGAGGAATTAGACTTTTGCAATATAAACGAAGGGTCTTTGTTTCCTGAACTTGAACATCAAATGATTTACATTAAACAGATTCAGGCAAATAAACCAAGACCCTCTGCAGGGTTATTTAGCAAAGTCGATATGACCAATGGAGATGGCGACAAACCCGTTTTTCCTGATATAGAAATTTCAGAAGATGAAATCGATAACATAATAGATAGTGTACTTAAGCAATCTATTAACAAAATAATGTTTGATGAGTGCAAAATGGCAATAAAAGATAATTTGTCAATAGATTGGTACAAGAAGGAATCTGTCATAAGCAAAATTAGAGTAGCGTTGACAGATGCTATTAGTAAATATAGAATGTTTACTAGGATTGATGCTAAAAATATTGCCAATATTGTTGTAGAAAAAATAATTGCTGAAGTAAAGCAGTTGAAAGTATCCAAACAATAGAAAAAATTGCTCCAGGAACACAATAAAATGTATGAGCCATATACAAATCAAACATTGCCATCAAAAGAATATCGTGAGTTGTTGGGCTCGGCGATATGTGTTTTCAACTCGAACAATGCGTTTGTCATTGAAAACATTCTGCGTACAGATGGAAGAAACTACGACTGGTATAGTCTGATAGACAAAGAGTCGGGAAAGCTAAAGCCTGTGATTGCGGCAACAATATGCGCTGGAAGCAATAAAGAAATCGCAGAATTGTTTTCTGAATTGGTCGAGATGCGCAACAGGATTATACACAGTTTTCAGATAACGGCAGAAAACGGGGAACAAATGCTTGCCACAAAAACAAGAAAAGAAGACGGAAACCGACAGTTTCGCATAACTGAAGACTACTTGATGGAATTTATTCAAAAGAATGATATTTTAAGTGATAAGTTGCACGAGTACAGAAAGAGTTTGCGCATAGCGTAAATGTCGTGATGGGTTAAAATGGCATACACCGAGAGTCATTACGAACAGGCGATAATCGAACTGTTGCAAGGGATGGGATACACCCATATTTATGCGCCCGACATGGCGCGTGATTACACGAGCCCTATTTTGGAAGGGACGTTGCTCGATTGCCTGGTGCAAATCAACAAGGGTCTGCCGATTGAGGCCATAAAGGAAGCGATTGCGAAGCTCAAAGATTTCGAGAGCGGCAGTATCGTGCAGAAGAACGCCGTTTTTATGGGGTATTTGCAGGACGGTGTCGAGGTCAAGTATTTCAATCGCGGGGAAGAGCGTTCTGCCATAGTAAAACTCATCGATTACGCAAAGGTCAAAAACAACACTTTCGAAGTAGTCAATCAATTTACTTTCATAGAGGACGGAAACAACCGTCGTCCCGATATCGTTTTGTTCGTAAACGGGTTGCCGCTTGTGGTAATGGAACTCAAAAGCCCGTCCAAGGACGAAGTCGGGGCGGAAAACGCCTATAATCAGATACGCAACTACATACACGACATTCCGTCGATGTTCGTTTACAACGCTTTTTGTGTCATCAGCGACCTGACGACCAACAAGGCGGGAACAATCACTTCTGGGTTCGATCGCTTTATGGAGTGGAAGACCAAGGACGGAAGTTATGAGAATACGGCGTATGCGCAGTTTGACACTTTCTACGAAGGGTTGTTTGAGCAGGCGCGATTGTTGGACATAATTAAAAACTTTATTTGCTTTTCGGAGAGCAATCATCAGCTCAACAAGATAATGGCGGGATATCATCAATATTTCGCTGTCAGAAAGGCTGTCGACAAAGCCGTCGTGGCGACCGCCACAGACGGGAAAGGCGGTGTGTTCTGGCATACGCAGGGCAGCGGCAAGTCGCTGTCTATGGTCTTTTATGCGCATTTGTTGCAGGAGGTCCTGGACAGCCCGACCATTGTAGTGATGACGGACAGAATCGACCTTGACGACCAGCTTTATATGCAGTTTTCCAAGTGTTCGAAGTTCTTGCGGCAGGTGCCCGTTCAGGCGGAAAGCAAAGAGCATTTGAAGAGCCTTTTGGAAGGGAGAACGGCAAACGGCATCATATTTACTACGATGTTCAAGTTCGAAAAAGGCGAAAAGGCGCTTTCCGAACGGCGCAACATCGTTGTCATCGCCGACGAAGCCCACAGGGGACAGTACGGATTTGACGAGAAAGTCGTTTTTTCCGAGAACGAAGAAGGCGAGAAAGAGGCACGTATCGTGGTGGGCAACGCGCGTATTATTCGTGATGCGCTGCCCAATGCGACTTTCATCGGGTTTACGGGGACGCCGATATCCATCAAAGACCGCAACACGCGTGAGGTGTTCGGCGATTATATCGACATCTACGATATGACGCAGGCGGTCGAGGACGGGGCAACACGACCTGTATATTACGAGAGCCGCGTCATTCATTTGAAACTGGACCAAAACGCGTTGCGTCTTATCGACGCCACATACGATTTGCTTGAACAACAGGCGGATTCCGCGACAATCGAAAAGAGCAAAAAAATGCTCGGGCAGTTGGAGAGCGTGTTGGGTGCCGATTCCACGATAGATTCGTTGTGCAGGGACATTGTAGAGCATTACGAAAAGTACCGCGCCAATATTCTGACCGGCAAGGCAATGATTGTTGCCTATTCCCGTCCGATAGCGATGAAAATCTATCGCAAAATTCTGGAACTGCGCCCCAATTGGACAGAGAAAATCGGTGTTGTTATGACGAGCGGCAATAATGACCCCGAAGATTGGAAAGAGATTATAGGGAACAAAGCGCACAAAGAGGAAATGGCGCGCAAGTTCAAGGATAACACCGACCCGCTTAAAATCGCCATTGTCGTGGATATGTGGCTGACGGGGTTCGACGTTCCGTCGCTTGCCACGATGTATGTTTACAAGCCTATGCACGGTTACAGCCTGATGCAGGCGGTCGCGCGTGTCAACCGCGTGTTTCAGGATAAAGAGGGCGGCTTGATTGTCGACTATATAGGGATTGCGTCCGCATTGAAAGAAGCGATGAAAGAGTATTCGTCGCGTGACCGCGCCCGTTACGGCGATATGGATATCGCAAAGACCGCATATCCCAAGTTTCAGGAGAAGTTGCAAGTCTGCAAGGATTTGATGCACGGTTTCGATTTTTCCGATTTCATGAGCGAAAATGCGCTTAAAATGGCGAAGTGCATAACCGGCGGCATTAACTTTATTCTCGACCCGAAGGTCGCCGATAAGAAAGATTTGTTCCTCAAAGAAGCGTTGCTGTTAAAGCAGGCGCATTCCCTTTGTTCGAGTTTGACTATGCCCGAAGAACGTCGCGCGGCCGCATACTTCGAAGCGGTAAGAGCCGGTATAACCAAAATCACGATGGAGGGCAGCGGTGCCAAACCGTTGTCTTTGAGAGAAATCAACGCTAAGATAAACGAGTTGCTGAAAGCAAGCATTCAGAGCGAAGGCGTAATCAATCTGTTTGAAAGTCAGCACTTGGGCGAAAAGTTTTCCCTGTTTGATCCGAGCGTTTTGGAAGAAATCGCCAAAATGAAAGAGAAAAACATCGCCGTTGAAATTCTGCGTAAACTCATGGCGGAACAGATTGCCATATACAAAAGGACAAACATCGTACAGGCAACCACTTTCTCGGAAAAAATCAACCTGCTTATGAACAGTTATTACAACGGTTTGATTACCAACGAGGAAGTCATCAAAGAGTTGTTGAAAGCGGCGGAAGAGATAGCAGAGTTGCGCAAGCAGGGCGATAAACTCGGTCTTTCCGAGGAGGAAATGGCTTTTTATGACGCGCTTACAAAGCCGGAGAATATAAAGGATTTCTACGAAAACGAAGTTTTGGTGTCCATGACGCGCGAACTTACGGAAATGCTTCGCAAGAACAGAACCATTGACTGGCAGAAGAAGGAAACAGCGCGCGCAGGTATGCGCAAAATGGTAAAAAGGCTGTTGAAAAAATACAAGTATCCGCCCGAAAAGTACGACGATGCCATCGAAACGGTTATGCAACAGTGTGAACTATGGACCGATAATGCGAAGATGTGATTTGTTCCGTCGCTTTCGTTAAGCTATACTTGCTTTATTCAATGCTTACTGTTAAAAGCCGCTTAGATTTAAGCGGCTTTTCATTTTGCTTTGGTAATAAAAATATACAATTGTTTTCTTTTTGAAAACAGCATATTTGTAAATATATCTTGTACCTGAATTGTAATTTTGATTAAGTGCATTTTTGTTGTCGAAATACATCAAACAGATGTCGGAGGAGTCGATCATGTGGCGGTTGCGTTCTATGTAGATGGCTTTGCCGGCGTGGATGATGCTTTCGGGCATATAGGTTTCGTCGTAGAAGGTTAGCAGATATTTTTCTTAGTCGGCGCTGATGTAAGGGTATTCGGCGCGAACATAAATCCGTCTGATATGAGGGCGGATTTTTTTTATTTCCGTGACGATGTTAAGGCAAAGTTCGTCAAATTGACTCCTGCTGCCGAACAGGAATGTGTCCACACCTTGATTGTCAATTAAGTCGAGCACGGTGGTTCCGATTCTTTCGCTAAGTTCGTTTGTCACAGTTATAGTTCTGTGTCCGATAAAGCACGCTACCATATATAATCTCGTATAATTTAGTGGAATTCCGTAAAAATAACATATATTATGATGGTCAAATTGTCAATATCGTGGAATTCCACGAGAAGAAAAATTGTCCTCTTTCTATACTGAATCGTGGAATAACGATAAGAAATCCCACGATGAGGTAGTATGAATACGAGTGAAGCAATTATTAAGAGAATAAATGAGATATGCCGCGAGAAGGGCATCAATGTATGCGATACCTGTCTAAAAGGTGGAAAATCCCCGTCGTCTTTGTACGACTTGATTAAAGGAAGGACAAAGTGTCCGAAAGTTTCGACTGTGAGAAGTTTTTGCGAAGGTGCAGGTATGACTTTGTCCGAATTTTTTGACAGAGATTATTTTAACGAAATAGAAGATTGAGCAGATTGGAATTGCTTATCGATAAATAAAAAGACCATGAAGAGAACCGCACTAAGGCGGCTCTCTTTTTAGTTTGTGTTGTAAAATTTGTTGCGGACGGTTATTGTGTTGCCGTTTATTTCCGGTTGACCTTGGGCGCAGGCGCGTAAGAGGATAGTGTCAGTAGGGATGTCGTTCATCGGAATGTTGCCTTCCGAGAAGTTGTCGGCACTTGCGACGCTTACAATTTTGAAACCTTTTGCGACAAGGTGGGCGGAAAATTGCCAGAGCTTTTCGAACTTTCCGTTCGAGTCCATGATTGTCGAGATATTGTGTACAGGATGATAAACCGTAATTCTGAAATAGTTGGACATATTAGATTCTCCTTAATTCGTAGTCGTCGTGTATGATGAACACTTCGGTGTAGAGGGTGTGATACTGATATACGACCACACGCATTCCGTTTTCGGTGTGGTCGTAGACTTTCGCGTAGGAAAGGTTGTGTTGAGTGAGTTGCTTCTCGATGTATTCGGAAACCTCGTCTATGCTTCCGAATTCTTTGATGACATATCCGTGCGATACAAGCATAATTTCTCCTTTGCGGTTAAGCCGCGAGTTTTTTCAATGTTTTGTTGGCGTAGGGAAGCCAGACGTCGTGTACATAATGCAGAACGCTGTCGTCGGGCTTTGAGTCACGGTCGCCGTAGCATTGCAGAACAGCTTTGAGGGAAGGGGAGTATTCCACGGTGACGAAAGGCGTATCGGGGCATTCCCTTGTGCGGATAAAGAAAATGAGCGATTCTTCGCGCACTATTCTTTGGTCGTAATTCATTCGTCCTACGCAGTGGTGCAATGCGTTGCCTTCCGTGATGAGGTCTGCGGGGGAACGCGCGATAATTGCCACGAATGCACTTCGCTTGTTATGTTGGAGAGCGGCGTATTTTTCCGTGATTGCTTCAAAACGCGCGTAAAATTCTTTGCGTTTGTTTTCGCTTGCGATTGTCATTGCGGTGCAGTATTCGTCTATGCGGATATCGTGCCAGCGCCGGAATTCGTGGGGGAGAAGATTGCGTTCGAGCGACATATCGAGTCCCAGATAAACGCAGGCCTTTACATAGTCCGCATAGGAGCTGGCATTGGCTTTTTGTGCTGTGAGGTATTTGCAAAGGTCTTCGAGATTTCTGTCTTTGAAAAGCTCTTTGACGGCGGCATAATTTTCTGTGTGTTGAAGGCTCTTTTTCACTTCGTGATAATGCTGTAAATCGGCGAGCGGACGACCGCTTTTGTATGCTTCCATAATGACGGGAATATAGTGATAACTGCCGGCGATTTCGGCGCGGTTTTTGATGAGCCATTTGCAGAAATTTTTGTCCTTTCCGCACCGTTTCAATATGGTCACATTTTGAGCAATATTGCTGAGCCCGAGCTTCATCAGATACTCGATTTGAGGGTATGCCGTATAGAGCCGAAGATACCCGATAATATCGGCTCCGCGGTAATACTCGAATGCGCTGTAACGGAATTCTGGCAGAGTGCCGACAAATTGCAAATTCAACGTCGGACAGGACGGGGCATAGTATTTATCGGCCGCCCAACACCAACCGCATTCATACCATTTGCGATGGGGTTGCAAACCTTCGTCGTACCAGCCGACGCGGAAGCCCATTCCAAAGTATCCGCAGTATTCCATATCTTTAACATAACATTCTGACGAATAAAGTCCGTGTATTGCGACTTGCTTGCAAAACCACTTCTTGCGAATGTGCTTCACCGCAACGGTAATTTTGATGAGTTCGCGGCGTGCCGTGGTAAGATAGGAATAGAATCTCACGTGCCCGTTGGGTCGCGGGAATTCCTGTTCGTCGGCTTGCCTAATGATTGCCAAAATCCGTTTCGGGATAGGTCTGATATCGCATATTCTCATAGGTCACCTCAATACCATTTCGTCGCCGAAAATCTCTTGCAGAATGCGGAGCGCTTCGGGTTCGTAAAGGGAGTCGGAAGGCTCGGATTTTTCCGCATTCGCGGGCAGTATTTCGCCCGTTTCCATATCGACGCTTTCGAGGTATGTCCGAGCCCCGTCTTCGCCGTCGATTTCAGCTAAAATTTCGTCAATTTCTTCGGCACTCGGAAGGTCGTCTTCTTCCTCATTTTCGGGTTCGTTTTCGACTGTGTTTTTGACGTCTGTTTCCGTCGTTTCGCCGTCTTCTTTTTCCATAAAATCGAAGAGCGTCATCTGCGGCGCCGGTCGCGGTTTCGCGACGGCTTTGACCGTTGTCGTCGGTTTGCTTGCGGGTGTGCGGAAGGGTTTGTATTCCGTGCCGTCGGCGTTGTAAAGCGTGTCTTCGATGCTGTCTTCTTCGAAGTAATGTATCGCCCAGCCGAACACGACCTTGTCTTCGACGCAGGCCGATGATGCGCCTTTTGCCGCGAGCTTTCTCGCTTCGTCGCAGGCGTATCGCATAAAGCCGTCTAGCGTTTTGCGGTTGATAAGATGCTTGCCGTCTTTCTCAACGGGCGTGCCGCTGTTTATCTTCTCGGCAAGCGTTTCGCTTGCGTTTTCTTCGAGATATGCTTTTACGGTTTCCTGTTCTCTTGAAGTCGCTTCCAAATTCAGTTTTGTCATTTTGTTCTCCTTCGGTGTGAAAGAGAGTGCCCGTTAAAATGGACACTCTCTCCATATACCGCCTTTGATTTCTTTTTCCGATACGGGAATGACTTTCCATTTTGGGTTGACGAGTTCTCTGTCACCGTTCCGCGCGGTCGGGGGATAGCGTATGTAGCTTCGCATCGTGTTGAAAGCCTGCCTTCGGGTGTGCGTCAGGAAGTAGCGGACGTATTCTTTCGCACCTTCTTCGCGGTAGCACACCTTGTAGCCGTAATTCGGTTTCCGGCGTGCAGGCATATCAGCACTCCAACCAGAGCACTACGTCGAGCGTATCGTGGAAGTTCTGTTGTGCGATTTGTACTTCGAGCTCGTACAGACCGTCGTCGTCGAGTTCGTTGACGGCGTGATAAAGTCTGCCGTAAAAGCCCTGCGACGACATGAGGGAAATAACCGTATCGGCGAAAAGTTTGCAGTTTCTGTTATCGTGGGTTGCGAGTTTTTGTATGTTGTTCATTGTCTGTCCTCCTTGACGATGGTATAAAGGTCGTCAGCGTAATACTCGCAAACGAACGGGTTGAAAATCGCGTGACACTTTACGCCTTTGTAATCGACCAGATAGTCGTTGTCGCCGACCTGTTGCAAGACGGTTATTTCGTCCGTCTGCCCGCCGAGACTGTTGATGTGCGCGTAGGTTTTCAGGGGAGTCATTTCGTCGTCCTCCTCACGCCACGCGTTTCAGACCGCCGCCGAAGCTTCTGACGCCGATACTACCGAATTCGCTGCACCATTCGTCGTCTTTGTTCCATACATAGGCGAACGCACAGAACATGCTCCCGTTTTTGTAAACGAGGCCGTCCCATTCTTCGGGATATGCCGTGACGATGAGATAGTCCCAGCATTCGCCGAATTCGGTGTATTCGTGGGTTACGGCGTAAACCTTACAGCCGTGCTTCTGTTCGATTTCCTGCATTTTCCTGTAGGCTTCGGGCTCCTGGTCAATCCAGAATCCGGCAAATTCTTCGAAGAAGCATACTTTGTCCTCTTGTTTGAAGCCCTCGATGTAAGGCGCGTAAATGTCCATTTGTTTCAAAATTTCTATTGCTTTTTCTTTGCCTGTCATAGTTTGTTTCTCCTTAAAGCGATTCTGTAATAGTAACGAAGTCGTCGATGTAAATTCTGTCGAACATACAGTCGTATTCGAAATACCGTCTGCCGGTTTTGTCGGTTAGAATGTCATGAGTGACAAGACTGATTTTTCCTCTGTCTGTCACCACGACAAGGATTTCGGATTGGTCTAAGCTGTATCCGATGATGTTGAATGTGACGAAATCGTCGCCGTCGAAAAAGTCGAATTCGGCAAGATAGCCCTTTTCGGCTTCGCAAGAGCTGGAAACTGTGTTTTCCATAGAGTTCACCTCCGAATTTTGATTTTGCCTTTCGGCAAGAGCGGAGGAGCGCAGGCGGAGAAGAACGAAATTGCTATTCTCCCCTAGGCAGTCAACGGAGCAGAGCGGAAATTGTTGAGAGAAAATAGGGCAGTCTGGTTGGCGAACGCTTGCGCCTAACTAAAATGGCAGTCCGCTGAATACGCAAGGCGCACAAGTGAAACAGTTGAGCCGTTATATAGAGACTAAAGCGGTCTGAAAACAGAGTCAGTTAGCAAATAAAAACCGCCTCGGGATAATCCCGAGGCGGCAGTAAGACATCAAATTTTTCAGCGACAATTTACGCCCGTTGACTCCGCTCCGCCTGTGCTACACCCCGCCCCCGAAACGGCAAAATGATTATGAAAGATGTGTCTATTCACTCAGATTAATGATAATATGTCACGTAAATCCTCAATACTTTTTCTTTTTGAATCTTCTGAATCAGAATCAAAAGTGTGGGACGGAATATTGTATTCTACTCTTTTGGCATCTAATCTTGTATACATGTCTCCAGATATTATTGAATTATCACGAAGATCTAAGAGAAGTTGTTTTAGTTTTCCTATTTTAATGTTCTTGTCCTTTATATTGTAGTAATATCGGTATATCAACCTTTTAAAAATAAGAGTGCGAGCTTCATTAGAAGAAAAGTCATGAATATCTCCTCTAATAAAAGACCACATTTTATGAAGACAGATTTCGTAATCATTCATTAATAAGTGATCGGACTCTCGGTCAACCTGTTTTAATTTGTTTGTGCCTGGCATATATTCAATTTTTATTAACGCGGGTTTAGGTTCAAGTTCATAGTTAAGTTCAAAGAATTTTTTATAAAATTCTTTGTAGTGGGTAAGTATTATTATTTGTTCAGCAGCACTAAATGTTTTTAGTGTATTAATGAATAGAGTCATTCTTTCTTCGTCAAAACTTGTTATGGGATCATCCATAACGATGACTACGTTGTTTAAATCGGTGTTCTTTACTTTGGCTAAGAAAATCGATAACGCTAAAGCCCTTTTGTCTGAGTCACTTAGAACAAATTGTATTTTATCATTTTTAATTTCAGTACCATTGAAAAACATTTTTAATGAGTAAGTTTTCTTTATTCCACGCATGTTGGTTGTTTTTTCAATTTTATAGTTTTTGCTACCTAATTTTTTGTAGTAGAAATTTATGTCATTGAAAAAAGTATCAAGAAACTTTACTTGTTCTTGATCAAAACTAGTTTTAATTTGTTTTGATTGTGAGTCTAACTCTGCAATTGAGGCGCTTAATTTGTTATATTCCATAACAAAGGTATTTAAGGAATTGCGCAAGATGATTGTGGACAGCTTGTCAAATTCTGCTTGGAACTCTTTGATTTTGGCATCAATACTCTCAACAGATAAAGCACCAATATATTCTTCGGCTATGTCTCTAATTAATTGTATAATCTCATTATAGTTTGTGAGATTTCTTCTTACCGCCACCAACATTTCGTTAAGTTTATCCAAGTTAACTGGATCAATATGAAGGTATTTGTCTTTTTGTTTTTGTTTTATCAGTTTTTTAAAGATGGTTTCTATTTCAATTTGTGCGGTCAAAATTTCATTGAGACTTCTTTCTAATTCTGCTTCAACTATGCGATAACGACTTATAGTGTCTTCAAAATTATCGGCATATATTTTGGGTATTAAATTAGATAATAAAACGCGTTGGTCGGATAGTTGAGTTTTGAAAGTCAAAAGCTTGCTGTGGTCAAATTTAAAGCTGTTAAGACTTTCTACTGATTGTGAGTATTGAATAAAATCATGACAAAAGAGCGTTACATATGAGAGTATGAGTTTGTCGTTACTTATTTCTTGACCACAAAAAGGACAAGTATGAGAATCTGTTTGTAACTTAAGACCGATATTTGCCCACGAGTCAAAGTCTATGTCTCTAGAGTTTAAATGTTGTTTGTGCTTGTTAAAATTTGCTAATATGTCTTCATCTTTGAACGCGTAAGAAGATGACAATATGTCATTAATTCTTATAAAGTTATCTGCAGAATGGTCATCAAATGACAGCTTTTCAGGCAATGGGAGTTTTTTTATGTTATCTAGTTGTGCTTTGTCCGATGTTAAACTGGATATTTGTTGTTGCAATCCCAATTTGCGCACATCTTCATCGTGAACGTTATCCTTGTATGGCATTTTTATAAAGTCATTAAAAGGAACTTTGATGATGCTTTCAATATGTTTTTTGATTTCTGTTGCTTTTGACTCTATAGCTACCTTGTTGTTGTTGATTTCCCTCAATTGAGTTTGCAATTTAACACTTGTGTCGCCTATGACGAAATCAGTAAAATTCTCTTGGTTTTGTCTATCTATTGTAGAATTGGTGAGAACGTTTCTTTCTATAAACGCGTTGTCAAATATAAGAAAGTCATTAATTTGGCGTGCTTCATTTGAGTATTGCCAAGAGCCGTTATATATGGCGTAAGACTTGTTCCCGAAATGAATTTTAATTTTAGGAGAAGAAGCGGAGTTTATTGTTTTTCTATCTTCTATTAGAGAAGTATTGTTTTGAGATAGAGATCTAAAAATATCACATATGGTGCTTTTTCCATAGGAATTATTACCGTAAATTATAGTGATTTTTCCGAATGCACAACTTGCAATGTTATCTACATCTTTAAAAGTTCCTACGTTTTTTAATTCCTGAAATCTTTCTATCATATGTTGAAACTCCATTGATATTACTGATAACTCAGTTTAGCATATTATAGATGCAGACACAAACATAATTACTATAAATTTGCCAACTCACTACACGGTCTAAATGAAGTCGTCTAATTAGAATCTAATTTGACTGCAACTAATGCGGATTAACAAAAAACTTCATCATTTAATAAAGGTGGAAATCAAAATAGGAACTTTTTTGTTATATTTGCAATGTTCACAAGTCCTGTTTTCTTGAGATGAGTGAAAGACTATTCCTTAATAACACATATAGCCGGCATTACTCACTTTTATCCAAAGTGTAGAAAGAGGGGTGCCGTTGATGTGGGCTTTTTCGTGGAAGTCTGTGACGGAAGGATATATCTGATAGTTTTCGAGAGAGTGGAAGAGATAGAAGTGTACGGAGTCGTTGCCTCTTATCAACACGCCGTAAGTTTTGCCTTCGTAATCGAACTGCATTTCCTTGTAGAACTTTAAGCCGTCTATGAAATCTTCAAAAGAGGGAGAGAGAGGTTGCCCTTCCGCGAAAAGCCGTTTTGCCTTGTTGAAAGAAACTATATTCGGGTAGCGGACATCGTCGGGGTATTTGTCATACTCCCTGTTTTGAACCCAGCCGCAGTTTTCGCAAAAGCCGTTGCCGTACGGGTCGACAAGGACGCTTTGGCCGCATACTTGGCAGGGTGCTTGAATTTTGGAATTCCGGTTAGTCATTTTTTTCAGCGTCGAGGGCACAGTCGGTTGCTGTTGATTGTGTATGGTGCTTTGATTTTTACATAAACAGTTTAATATACAGCGGTGGCAAAATCAATGACCAATTGTTTGAGGCGCGCTTGATGGAATTATTTTTAAGAACTGTAAAATCGATTTTCTCAAAAATTGTCGGAATTCCGAATTTGCGATAATTCTGTCTTTTTCAAACGATTATATAATGGAGACAAATTAGCGTCGGCAAACTTGGCAAAGGAGCAATGCACTGAAAGTGGTACATTACCAATATTACAATTAGTCAAAGGTATTAGGACAACACATATACATTTGATATGAAAAAGCAATTGAAATGTGTGGATCTCGATGGTAGAATTAAGCGAGGAGAGGGAATATGTCTTTGGAAGCGAAAAAAACACTTATTGTAAGACTTTATCAGGTGCTCTATGAATATTCTGACGCCGAGCATCCGTTGACTCAGAGCGAGATAATCGACCTGCTGGACAAAAATTACGGGGTAGAGGCGGAAAGAAAAGCGATAGGCAGGAATGTATCGTGTCTTATGGAAATGGGCGTTGACATCGTGAACACGCGCAAAGGATGTTATCTTGCCGAAAGACCTTTCGAAAATTCGGAGTTGCGTATTCTCATCGACAGCGTGCTGTGCAGCCGTCATATCAATGCAGGACACTCGCGTGAACTCATCAACAAGCTGATTAAACTCGGCGGACGCAATTTCAAGGCGCATGTCAAGCATGTTTTTTCGGTGGGCGACTGGAGCAAATCCCAGAATACGGCGTTTTTTTACAATGTCGATCTCATCGACGAGGCAATAGAAAACGACAGACAGATAACCTTCG
>UMHM01022137.1_pt1 | contig 26114 bp, 20 predicted proteins | sample 1965501 | NCBI WGS metagenome assembly UMHM01 (sample SAMEA4836095, study PRJEB28245) | human gut metagenome | biome: gut microbiome; material: fecal sample | place: Denmark | collected 2008
TTATTTTTAAATCTATTTATATATTTTTTAACATTTTCATTTATATTAAGAGCATCTATTAAGAATGCTACACTAGCTAGATTATCACTATTTATATTTCTAATTATTCCATCGGTATCTATTTTTTTATCTAAGACACTATATTCACCATAATGTTTTATTTTAAAACATCTTTCACAGTATTCTGCTTTATCATATACACTAGATTTTACGAATCCTTCATCTTTAGCGTTTTCACTTTGAAGTATACTTCCACAGCCTAAACATTCTTTATTCATAGTATTTCCCCCTTAAAAATAGTTCTTTCTTTTCTAAACTTCCATATATTATTTTTTCTATCATTCTATTAATTAAAGTCATACTATAATCTCTTTCTGTTAGTGGGTTTACTAGTACACTTGTTATATCTAATCTATTAGCTCCGTAAATATCTGTTAATAGTTGATCTCCTATTGCTGCTATTTCAGAACTTTTATATTTAAATCTTTCCATTATTTTATTATATTTATCTTTTCTAGGTTTTAAAGAGAATGCACAGGCATCTACCATTAAATAATCTTTAAATGGTTCTACTCTATGTTTAGGAGCATTTGATATTATGATTACTTTAAATCCTTTATCTTTTAATTCATCAAATAATTTTTTTAGTCTTTTAGTTGGTTTATTTGAATGACTTGGTACGATTGTATTATCTAAGTCAAATAATAAGCAACGTATCCCCTTTTTATAAAGTTTGTCATAATTTATATAATAAATGCTTTTTTGATAAATATCAGGCATAAATTTTTCTACCATATCACACTTCCTCATTTAACATTATATCAAGATTTAGAGTTAAAAAAAAGAAAAGTCTTATGTTTTATAAGATTTTCTTTTTTATTGATTATTTTTTTGTGAAATATCCTGGAGTAGTTGCTTTATCTATACGAGCATATGTTATATCATCACCATAGTCTTTATATTTAGTACCATTACCACCAACTAAAGATGGCACATAATTAAATATATATCTGCTATTTGTAACATTTGTTGTCACAAATTTATCACTGGCATATATTGTTTTTAGATTATCACATTCTGAAAACATACTATTCATGTTGGTTACATTGTTTGTATCAAAACTACTTAAATCCAAGACTGATACTTTAATATATCTAAACATATAGCTCATATCTGTAACTTTTGATGTATCAAAGTTGTTAACTTTCAACGAAGTAACTTTGCTTAATTCAAACATCTGACTCATATTAGTTACCTTAGATGTATTAAAGTTATTTAAGTCTAAAGCTTGCACTTTACTTTGATAAAACATTTGGTTCATATTAGTGACATTACTAGTATCAAAACTGCTCACATTAATGTTTGTTGCTGCTGACTCTCTAAACATACTACTCATATCGGTTACTTTGCTTGTGTTAAAATTGCTTAGATCTAAACTAGTTGCTTGACTCTTTGAAAACATAGCACGCATATCAGTTACTTTACTTGTATCAAAGCTACTTATATTAATATTTGTTGCTGCTGACTCTCTAAACATACTACCCATATCTGTAACTTTGCTTGTATCAAAACTACTTAAATCTAATGATGTAGCTTCAGATTTATAAAACATAGCACTCATATCGGTTACATTACTCGTGTCAAAGTTTGTTAAATCTAAGTCTTTTGCTTTGTTGCCACTAAACATACTACTCATATCGGTTACTTTGCTTGTATTGAAGTTTTTTAAATTTAATGACTCAGACATGCTATTTTTAAACATATTACTCATATTTGTTACATTACTTGTATTGAAACTGCTCAAGTCTATTGATGAAGCTTTGGAATTATAGAACATTGCACTCATAGATTTTATAGGTTTACCATTAATATAAGTGCAAACTTTACTAGTTACTGGTTCAGTACTTGTTCTATCAGTCAATATAACTCCCCATCCATCATTACTCATATTATTCCACGTATAACCTATTGCAGCTAATGGGACAACAGTTGAATTCATCAATTTCACATTCAAAGATTCATTTACATTAGATATTGTCCTGGAAGAAGAACGAGGACCATACTCTTGCATATACCTATATGTATATTGACCATTTACATATTCTGTACCTTGTACTAAGTCACCATCAAATGTACAATTTGTTGCTTCTGGTACCTTTGGAGCATTTTGTCTACAATTATATCCGTCTAAGTTTCCATCTTCTAAGTCATCAATAGTTAAATCTTCAACTGTCTTGCCATCTTTCAAGCTTGCTACCCATTTGCCATTAGATACTTTCATATCAGTTACTTTACCACTATTATTTAAAATAACACAATATTGAAGTTTACTTCCTGTCATATCAAGCTTTGAACTATCTTTAGAATTAATTATTTTTGTTGTTTTACCACTAATTGCATTAGACAAATATACCTTTTCTGATTCTCTATATACATTTTTAGCTTCGGTTAAAAAAGTTTCTTTTTGAGCTTTGTTATACATATTAATTACATTAGGAAGTGCTATTATAACTAGTATTGCTAGAATTGCTATTACAGCAAGTAACTCTACTAATGTAAAACCATTTCTATCTTTCATTTTCTACTCTCCTATTATTAAATAGTGTAACATATAAAAATGAAATAAACAATAATAATTAATAATTTTAAATAAAAAGAATGACTTTTAGTTAGTCATTCTAAGTATTAATTCTTTATGTGGTATACTTGATGATTTGATATTTGATAGTAATACATTTCTATTAAAACTTACTAATCTTTTTTCTATATTTGAATCTTTGCTTTTATCTAGATATTCTAAAATTGTTTTATAGCTTAATCGCCACCACATAACTCTCCCCCTGAATTACATGTTAGTATAATCTTTCTTCGTATTCAAATTCTTGATTTAGTATTTGTACTGTGTCTCCCTCTTTAGCTCCAAGTGTCTTTAATTCTTCATCTACTCCTAGTGCTTTTAGTTTTGATGCGAATCTTAGAGCTGATTCATCTGAATTAAATCTTGTCATTTTTAATAGTTTTTCTAGTTCTGGACCAGTAACTTTCCATTTACTTTCTCCGATTCTTTCGATTTTATATGGTTTTTCATGTTTGAATTCATATAAAACATAATCTTCGAATTCATTCTTTTTATAGATTTCTTCTTCTGGAAGACTTTCTAATAATTCTTTTAGTTTAAATATTAATTCTTTTGTTCCTTCTTTAGTAGCTGCGCTTACTTCTAGTATTTCTGCGTCTTTAAATTCTTTTTTGAATTTTTCTAGATTATCTTTAGAGTTTGGTAAATCCATTTTGTTTGCTACTATAATTTCTTTTTTATTATATAAGTTTTCGTCGTATTTTTTAATTTCGTTTCTTATGATTTTGTAGTCTTCTATTACATCTCTTCCATCTACTTCTGCCATATCTAGTACATGACATACTACTCTGCAACGACTAGCGTGACGTAAGAATTTATCTCCTAGGCCTACTCCTTCACTAGATCCTTCAATCATTCCTGGTAGGTCTGCTACTACATAACTATAGTCACCTGCTTTTACTACTCCTAGGTTTGGTACTAATGTTGTGAAGTGATAGTCTGCAATTTTTGGTTTAGCTGCACTAATAACACTAATTAGAGAACTTTTTCCTACTGATGGGAAACCTACAAGACCTACATCTGCTAAAAGTTTTAATTCGCAACATACGTTTCTTTCTTCTCCAGGTTCTCCTAGTTCACTTGTGTATGGTGCTTTATTTTTATTTGTCATGAATGCAGCGTTTCCTTTACCACCACGACCACCCTTAGCAACTACACATTCTTGATTATCATCAACTAAATCACAAATTATTAGGTTTGTATCTGTGTCTTTAATAGTTGTTCCAATTGGTACTACGATAATTGTATCTTCAGCAGAACTTCCTGTTTGATTACGTCCACGTCCTGTCTCTCCACTTTCACCTTTTATAACTTTTTTATATCTTAAGTCTATTAATGTACGTAAACCTTTATCAGCTTTAAAGATGATGCTTCCACCTTTACCACCATTTCCACCATCAGGTCCTCCAAGTGGTACATATTTTTCACGTAAAAAAGAAGTGCATCCGTCTCCACCTTTACCTGCTATTAGTTTTAAATTTACTTCATCAATAAACATAGTCTTCCCCTCATTTCATTTCTTCTAGATTATATCATATAATCTGTATTTTTACAATTTATAATAGTGTTAAAACTGGTCTTTTAACCATTTTTGGTCCCAGTACATCTTCAAATTCAATGAATGCGCCTGTCATAGTATTGTAACTATAGTAAATTTCTCCTTCTTTTACATAGTCATATCCTGCGTTTATTAGAGCTTCTACCGAGTATGCTGGATTACTTTTTACAAATACTATTTTTCCGTTATCCATAATTACTCTTTTATATCCATAGAACATATGTGATACTGTTATTTCTTCATCTAAGTAGTGTGTTGTCCCAGTTGATCTTACGAATGTATATCCTTCGTTAATTAATTCTTCCATGGTTTTAGCATCTTTAGTTTTAGTCCTTATTACTTCTCCATTTTCATCTATAGTATCTTTATATCCATAGAATGTTTCTTCATTATTTTCTATAATACTGTTTTCATAACTATATGTTTTTTCAGTAGTTATTGTTCCATTGTTATATTGTTTATACTCAGTACAATGAAGATATTTGTTATAGTCATAAAGTGAATCTTGTATCTTTAATAATCTATCAAGATTTTCATTTATTGGTAATAGTCCTTCTTCGTTTGAATACTCTTTTATTTGTTTTTCTATTTGTATTCTTTTAGCTTCATCTTTGTTATTTTGTATTTCTTTTGGTAGAGTTACTGCTGCAGTAAATAATATACTTGTGCTTAAAACGCCTGCCATAAAAGCTCTTTCTTTTTCACTACTCATCTTATACCCCTCATTTATTAGCTCTATATTCTAACAAATGTTTGTATTTCTGTCAATTATATTCAACTAGAACATGCATATAAAAACCTAACTCACTCGTAGTTAGGTATACACAAACTAGTGGTACCTAACCAGAGGGTCAAGCACTTCACTAACAATAATATATCATATTTGATTATTTACGTAAATAACTTATAAATGTTTTACTGGCAAATGTAAGAGAAACTGTTTTATTAGTAGCTAAATATACATTTATATTTGGAATATTTTTATTTATTTTTAATTCTTTAAATTCATTATTATTTCTTTTAGCCAAGTCTATTATTATAAAACCTATACCTAAACCGATACCAACAAATTCACTTATTAGTTCTTGACTTACAACTTCCATTTTAGGAGTTAATTTTACATTATTTTGAAGAGCAATGTGATCAAGAAATTTTCTACTGTTCGATTCTTCTTTTTGAAGTATTAGTGGTACATTATTTAAATCATTAAAAGTGTTTATATTATCACTATAAAATTTTGAATTATATATGAATCCTTGTTTTAGTTCAGTTAACTTTTCTTCTTTTACATTTGTTTCTTTGATATTACTTTCATTATAAATAACAAAATCTAATTTACCAAGTTTTAAATCATTTATTAGATTACTTGTTAGATCATTTGTGATATTTATGTTTATATTAGGAAAGTCTTTATGAAAAGATTTTATTTCATCTATAAGTATTAATTTAGTTAATGTTGTTGAACAACCTATGTTTATTTCTCCTTTTGATAAATCTTTGAATGAAGTAAATTCATGTTCTGCGTTGTTTATTAGTTCTAAAGCACCTTTTACATATTCGTAAAACATTTTCCCTTCTCTAGTTAGTTCCATACCTTTATTACTTCTTAAAAATAGTGTTCCACCTAAAGAACTTTCTAACTTTTTAATTGATTGTGATATAGCTGGTTGTGAGATATGAAGTTCTTCACTTGCTTTAGTCATGTGTTTATTTTTAGCTACAATATAAAAAATTCTATATAATTCTAAATCTATGTTCATTATAAGCACCCCTTATCGGTATTATAACATATATATATTTTACTTATCAATAAATAGATTATAAAATGTAAGTGAAAGGAATGATATTTATGAATATAGAAGAAATAAAACATGAGTTTTTAAAACTAAAAATGGATGAACTGGGTTACATTGATAGTATCTCAAAATTAAGTAGCGAAAGAACATTAAGTTCTAGTGAAAAATTATTAATGTATAGGAAACTTGATGAATATAAAGACGAATTAGATAAACTCCTTATGAAGATTTTCGATTATATAAGGAAAGGAAACTTAGATGATGAAGAGTTAGATAAAATTGTTATTGAAATTAAAGTTCCTAAAGATTTTCTTAGTTCTTTAAAGATGGATGAATATTCTAGAGTTATGCTACTTCGCAATTATTTAGGAATAGATTCTTCTTATAAATATGTACTTACTAAGAATGATATATTTTATGGTACTTACCATAGAGATGTAAAGTTAGATTTATTCTTAAATGGTCAAAGACCAATAGATGATGAAGTATATATATTTAATGGATGGTATGATACTAGTGAAGAAGATTCAATTATATTTTCAAATGATAAAGATTATGTAGTAGCACTCTATTCCCTATTGTGTGATAGAAATTATAGTGTAGAAATACCTAGAAGTAAAATCTGTGATTTTGAAAAAGATAAAGTAATAATACACTCTAAAAATTACGTTTATAGCGATGAAGTAAGGAAAATATTTTATAGAGAATTATTAAATAGTGATAATAAAGATCTTATGGATGCAGTTAAATCTACTAGAAAAATAATTGATGACTTAGATTATTCAAGGAGTCCTCAATATAAAGAAAAAATACTTTTTGATAAGATACATACTTTATATGATAAAGTTAAAGGTAACTTAGTAAAAAGTGAATTATTATTTAATGGAGATTTTCTTCAAGTATTAAGAGAAATATATGAACTTCCTGATAAAAGGATTGTTAAAAAAGAAAAAGTAATTAAGAATAATGGTAAGAATTCAGTTATAGTTATAGCTTTAACTTGTGACGGTAGATACATAATTACTTTTCAAAATAGAATCAAAGATCATATTTTAGCTGAATTTCCATCTGGATATATTGAGAATAATGAAGATGTGATTGATGCTTCAAAAAGAGAACTTATGGAAGAAACTGGTTATGAAAGTGATGATATGTTTATACTTGATGAAATATTTTCTTACCCTGGAATAGATAATTCTAAAACTTATATAGTGGTAGCTAATAATTGTGTTAAAACGTGTGAACCTCGTAAAGATGGGACTGAACTAGTGAATTATGAACTATTTAGCTTAGATGAACTTAAATATATGATACAAAATAATATTATGAATGGTTCTAGTAATAAACTTGCATTTTATAGTTTGATTAGTAATACTAAAGATGATGATATTTTATATTTTGAAGATGAAAAAGTAATACGTAAAGTATTTAAGAGAAAAGAAAATCCTTTTAAATAAAACACCAAATAAAAAAGAACCAATTATATAAACATTGGTTCTTTTTCAAACATTTTTTCTTCTTTGTATTCATATTCGTTTAATAGTGTTACTTTTCCAGTTTCTAGTGTTTTTGGAATATCAATAAGTCTTTGATTAGAAGATCCTCTAAATAGAAGATTTAGATCTTTTTGTTCAAGAATAAATTTTCCATCTACTAGTACATCTATATAATGAATGAATTTATCGTATGCTGGATTTTTCTTTGACATTTCGATTAGTTCTTCAAATGTAAATCCAGTATATACCCAGATATTAAGTCCTAAAGACTTAGCGTAAGCAGCTATTTTGGCACATTGTTCTGGTTGGAACATCGGATCTCCTCCGCTAAAAGTTACACCTGTATGGTATTTTAGTTCGCTTATTGCTTCACAAACCATATCTATTGGAACAAGTCCTCCACCATTAAAATCATGTGTTCCTGGGTTTTGGCATCCTTTACAGTTATGTGAACACCCCTGAGTCCACACTACTGCTCGAAGACCTGGACCATCTACTATTGAATCAGTAGTAAGGTCTGCTGCTAAACGTATATAATCACTACTTTGTTGCATGAGTTACTCTATCGTTAACTTCTGCTTTTTTAGCATTGTTAAATCTATCTAATGTTCCTACTAGGTATCCAGTGATTCTTCTAATTCTTTCGAATCCTACTCCTTCTCCTACAGTTTTTTTACTTTTTTTAACTTCTTTATCCATAATATTTTATTCCTTTCCTTATAAATTAATTTGTTAAGCTCGCAGAGCCATCATAGCAATCTAAGCAAGATATTTTTTCCATTTCAACGCCTTCGTTTTCATGTCTTCCACACCTTGGACAAACATCTTTTATAACTCCAACGTATCCGCATACTGGATCTCTATCAACTGGGTGGTTAATAGCTCCATATCCTACTCCTGAATCATGCATTATTCTAACTACTGTTTCAAATGCATCTACATTGTTTACAGTGTCTCCATCTAGTTCAATATAAGAAATATGTCCTGCATTAGTTAATGTGTGATATTTTCCTTCAACTTCTAATTTATGTTGAACTGATGTTTTGTAATATACTGGTACATGGAATGAGTTAGTATAGTAATCTCTATCAGTAACTCCTTTAATTTTTCCATATATTGATCTATCTATAGCAACGAATCTTCCTGAAAGTCCTTCTGCTGGTGTAGCTAAGCATGTGAAGTTTAAATTGTATTCTTCAGAATATTCATCGCATTTTTTTCTCATATGACCTATTATTTCAAGTCCTAGTTTTTGTGCTTTATCACTTTCTCCGTGGTGTTCACCTATTAGAGCTTTTAATGTTTCAGCTAAACCTATGAATCCTATTGAAAGTGTTCCATGTTTTAGTACTGTTCTAAGTTTAGTAGTATTATCCATTTTTTCACTATTTAGCCATACACCTGATCCTAATAAGAATTTAAAGTTAGCTCTTGATTTAGAACATTGACATTCAAATCTTTGAAGCAATTGTCCTTTTACTAAATCCATAGTTTCATCTAATTCTTTATAGAATGCTTTCATATCAGCTTTATCTCTTTCACCTAAAGCAATACCATGTTTGATACCTAATCTTGGTAAGTTAATTGATGTGAAACTTAAATTTCCACGTCCTGGTGTAACTGATGGACCACAAACATTTGCTAAAACTCTTGTTCTACATCCCATATATCCAACTTCAGTGTTATAGTCACCTTCTACATAATATTTCTTGTTATATGGTGCATCTATAAATGAGAAGTTAGGGAATAATCTTTTAGCAGATACTCTACATGATAATCTAAATAAATCATAATTTTTATCTTCTTTATTGTAGTTTACTCCTTCTTTAACTTTAAAAATTGATATTGGAAATATTGGAGTTTCTCCGTGACCTAAACCTGATTCAGTAGCAAGTAAATAGTTTTTAATAACCATTCTTCCTTCTGGACTTGTATCAGTACCAAAGTTAATTGAACTAAATGGTACTTGAGCTCCTGCTCTACTATGCATTGTATTTAAGTTATGAATGAATGCTTCCATAGCCTGATATGTTGCTCTATCAGTTCTCTTCATAGCATTTTCATAAGCACTTTCAAATATTTCTTTTAGTCTTGTGCTTTTAGAAGTAAACTCTTCAAAAACGCTTAAATCTATTTCTATAGTATCTGATTTATCTATAATATCTGTTACTTTATTAAAGTTAATTAATTCTTTGAATCCTTCGAATTCTAAATAATTATATATAGCTTGTTTGAATTCTTTTTTGAATGTTTTTAAAACTCCTGGAGCCATATAATAATCAAATGCTGGAATACTTTGTCCTCCGTGTTGTTCATTTTGATTAGCTTGGATTGCAATAGCAGCAAGTGCTGAATAACTTCCAATACTATTTGGTGTTCTTAAGTATCCATGTCCTGTTGAGAATCCATTTTTAAATAGTTTATTTAAGTCTATTTGCATACAAGTAGTAGTTCCCATAGCCCAGAAATCTAAATCATGAATATGAATTGCTCCTTCATCATGAGCTCTACTATATTTATTATCCATTAAATATGCTTTAGCAAATTCTCTTGATACTGTAGAACCAAAATGAAGCATAGTTCCCATTGGACCATCACCATCTACATTAGCATTTTCACGTTTAGCATTTTCTTCAGTAGCTGACTTTAATCCTAAAGATTCAATAGCTTTAACAAACTTATGTTGTTGTTTTACTACGAATGCTTCTCTTGATGCATCTCTTCTTTCTCTATAATTTTTAAAAGATTCATAAACTTCGTTATATTTTAGTTTTTGTAAAACTTCTTCAATAACATCAGATACATCTTCTACTCCAATAGTCTTTCTATCTTTATATTCTTTTCTAATTTGATCTAAAACTTTTTCTTTAACCTTGTAAACGTTCTTTTCATCGTATTTTTCATATACGCTATCAAAACCTTTCTTAACAGCTAAAGCAATTTTAGCATCATTAAAACTAACCCTCTGACCGCTTCTTTTGACAACAACAATGTCATCTAAAAAATCCTTTTCCATTAATTACCTCACCTTCACCGTTATATTTTTTATAACCACCTTAAGGATAGCATCAATATAAAATTTTGTAAATGTTTTTTGAATAAATTTTCATAAAAAATGAATGTGGTTTACATTTATAATTTTTAATTTTTTTATATTAAAAAACATTATGTCTTTATTTATCTAAGATTTAAGATATTTCATAATATTTGTTCGCTTTACATATTATTAATTAGGTGATTTTAGTGTTTGAAAAAATTAAAAATTTTATAAAAAATATTATGGTGTTTACTACTAGTTATAGTCTTAATGTATTTGATGATCCTTTAAGTAGTGAAGAAGAAGAACTTTATATTAAGAAACATCTTGAAGGTGATAAAGATGCTCGTAGTAAACTTATAACTCATAATTTAAGATTAGTTGCTCATATAGTCAAAAAGTATGAAACTAAGCATGTTAGTGCTGATGATTTGATAAGTATAGGTACTATTGGGCTTATAAAAGGTATTGATTCTTATAGACCTAGCAAAGGTGTCAAACTTACTACTTATGCTGCTAAATGTGCTGAAAATGAAATATTAATGTACTTTCGTAGTAATAAAAAATATAACAATAATATTAGTCTTAATGATGTTATTGCTCATGATAAAGATGGTGGAGATATTACTCTTATAGATGTGCTTGAAGAACATACTGAAAGTTTAGATAAAATAGCTGAATATAAGGATGATATTAGGAACTTAACTAAATATTTAAATGTACTAAGTACTCGTGAACTTGAAATTATAAAAATGCGTTATGGACTTTTAAATACACCTTTAAAAACACAAAAAGAAATAGCTCGTAAATTACATATATCTAGAAGCTATGTTTCAAGAATAGAAAAAAGAGCACTTATAAAAATGCTCCGTGAATTTATTCGTAATAATAATATTTAATTTATTTTTTTAATATTCTTCCAGTTACTGCTCCGAATTCTTTTTCTCCATAATGATCATCAACTCCTAGTGTAGCAAAATCTCCTATCCTTTTACTTTCATAACTTCTCGTAAGACCAACTACAGTACCAGTGAATTCTTCGCCTTTTATTTTAGTAAACAAATCTACATTTTCTGCTTTTATATTTTCTCCCAAGCCACATAATCCACCTACAAAAGATTTTCCCTCTATTTTTCCATGGAATAATGCATCTTTGATATCTAGTTTTCTAATAACAACTCCAGCTAATATACCTACTTCGCATTTTCCTTTTATATCTACATTATCAAATATAATATTTCTTACGTATAAATCTTTTACTTCACTAAACATACCAACTGTATCTTCTGCATCAACTGTTAGATTCTTAATAGTATGTCCTCTTCCATATATAACTACACTAGTATCACTCATATTAATGCTTTTAAAATTCTTAATATCCTTCAAGTCTAAATCATTATTTAATACAACAACAACCCTATCACTTTTTAACTCTTTAATTTTTTCTAAATCTTCTATAGTCTTAACAACTATAACTTTCATTTTCATTTCTTACCTTTCTTTTTTGTATAGTTTTTTTAATAAAAATTATATAATTTTGGTAATCAATTTCTCCTTCTTAAAGATTAAATATTTAAAATATTATCTTTCATATATCTCCTAATGCTAGATTATTCTTTGATATATAATCAAATAAATTTGATTAGGTATATTATATCAAAATAAAAGCACTATTTCTAGTGCTTACATTATTTAACTTGCTTGATAGATACTTTCATAGTATAGTCATTTATTTTTAATTCTTCAGTTGCATTATCATCTTCAGTTAGTGTTAGAGCTAATACTTCATCCATGATATAACTCTTGAATTCATTTATAGCATCTTTTATTTCTTGTGGTCCATTATATTTCATATCTATTCTGTCTGAAATATCAAAGTCACTTGTTTTTCTTAGATTTTGTACTTTAGATACTATTTCACGAGCTAAACCTTCATTAATTAAATCTTCATCTAGTGTTGTATTTATTACAACTGTTTTATAATTTAGCATTACTGCTTTGTATCCTTCTTTAGCATTTACTGTTTTTAATACATAATTAGAGTCAACATTATATTCAGTATCATTTAATGTAATAGTTAGTTTTCCATCTTCTAATTTTTTAGAATCTTCTTCACTAATATTATTTAAGTAATCAGTAAATGCTTTAATATTGCTTCCAAATACTTTACCTACTTCTTTGAAGTTTGGTTTATAAGAAATAGTTAGATATTTAGATAAGTCTTTAGTCCAGTTTACTTCTTTAACATTAAGTTCTTCTTTGAATAAACTTTCAAATTCACCAACTAATTCTTTATATTTTTCTTCGAATATTACTTCTTTAATTGGTTGACGTACTTTGATTTTAGCTTCTTCACGAATATTTCTAGTATAACTAATTAATTCGATTACTAAATCCATCTTTTCTTCTAATTTTTCATCTATTAGAGATTCATCACATACTGGATAATCTGCTAAATGTACACTTTCTTTTCCAGTTAGTTTTTGATAGATTTCTTCACTTAGGAATGGACTAATTGGTGCTATTAACTTACATACACCAACTAATACATCATATGTAGTTTTATATACTGCTTTCTTAGAATCAGTAAGTTCACTTTCCCAGAATCTACGTCTATTACGTCTAATATACCAGTTACTTAAATCATCACATACAAAGTCTTGAATTAAGTGAACTGTTTTATTTAGATCATATCTATCCATATTCATAGTTACATTTTTAATTAAGTTATTATATTTAGATAGTAGCCAATAATCAATTTGTTCTAATTTGTCATTACTTATATCAAAGTCTTCAGTTGATAATTTATCAGCATTAGCATACATTGCGAAGAATGTATAAGTGTTTTTAAGTGTACTAAATAATTTAGAGTTTGCTTCTTTAACACCATCTTCATCAAACTTAAGTGGAGTCCATACAGGGGATGCATAAGCTATATACCATCTAATTGGATCTGCTCCATATTTATGAATTAATGAGAATGGTTCGATTGAATTTCCTTTTGATTTGTGCATCTTTTGTCCATTTTTATCTAGTAATAATTCATTAACTAATACATTTTTATATGGACTCTTTCCAGTTAAGAATACGCTAATTACGATTAGTGAATAGAACCAACCTCTTGTTTGATCAATTCCTTCTGAAATGAAGTCTGCTGGGAATTGGCTCTTCCATAGAGTTTTGTTTTCAAATGGATAATGATATTGAGCAAATGGCATTGAACCACTATCAAACCAACAATCTATTACTTCTTCACATCTATTCATTTCTTTTCCACAATCTGGACATTTAATATGAATATCATCTACGTATGGTCTATGTAAATCTATAGTTTTTGGATCTACTTTAGTAGTTGCTTTTTCTGCTAATTCTTCTCTGCTTCCAATCATTTCCATATGACCGCATTCACATCTCCATAATGGAAGTGGTGTTCCCCAATATCTATTTCTTGAGATAGCCCAATCATTTAAGTTTTCAAGCCAGTTTCCGAATCTCTTTTCACCAACGAATGATGGGAACCAATTAACTGTTTTATTTGCTTTAATAATTTTATCTTTGATTTTAGTTATTTCTAAATAATAACTTGGTCTTGAATAGTATAGTAATGGGTGATGACATCTCCAGCAGTGTGGATAATCGTGATCCATTTTGATCTTTTTAAATAGTTTATCGTTTTCTTTTAACCATTTAATAACTATTTCATCTACTTCAAATACATTTTGTCCTTTCCATGGACCTTCTGTATATTTTCCATCTTCTCCGACTGGATTTACTACTGGAATTTGATATTTCTTACATACATTAGCATCATCTTGTCCAAAAGCAGGAGCAATATGTACTACACCAGTACCATCTTCAGTAGTAACGTATTCATCACAAAGTACGAAAAATGCTTTACCTTTTACATCTATAAATGGCATTAATTGTTCATATTCAGTATATTCTAAATCTTTACCTTTATATCTTTCTAAGATTTCATAATCTTCTCCAAGTACTGATGGAACTAATTTTTCAGCAAGAATAAATTTATATCCTTTACTTGATACAGTTACATAATCTTCTTTAGGGTTAACACATAGCGCTAAGTTAGCCATTAATGTCCATGGAGTTGTTGTCCATACTAAGAAGTATTCATCGCTATCCTTTTTCTTAAATGGAACAATTACAGTATTAGCAGTAACATTTTCATAGCCTTGAGCTACTTCATGAGATGCAAGTCCTGTTCCACATCTAGGACACCAAGGTACTATTTTAACTCCTTCATAGAATAATCCTTCATCAAAGAATTTCTTTAAGATATACCATTCAGTTTCAATGTAATTATTATCATATGTGATATATGGATTTTCTAAATCAATTAGTTGACCCATTTCATCAGTTAGTCTATTAAATGCATCTACATTTGTCCATACTGATTCTTTACATTTTTGATTGAATTTTTCAATACCATACTTTTCTATATCTTTTTTACCATCGAAGTGTAGTTCTTTTTCTACTTGTACTTCTACTGGTAGGCCATGAGTATCCCAACCTATTTTTCTGATTACTTTGTTACCCTTCATAGTTTGATACTTACAGAACGTATCTTTAAGGAATTTAGCTATCATATGATGAAGTCCTGGATTACCATTAGCTGTAGCTGGTCCATCATAGAAAACATAATTTTGATTTTTACTTCTGTTTTCTATTGACTTATTTAAGATATCATCTTTCTTCCAAAAATTAATAAGTTCTGATTCATTCTCTTCTACTGATTTGTTTCTTAAATTTTCAAAATCTTTCATACTTTTTCCCTCCTATAAAAAAAGAATGGTTACCAAGGAGTCTATAAATAGACGGTACCATCCCTCTTATTAACTTAATTATTTTAACGCTATACTTGCGTACCTATCTTATCCATAGGTAACATCAGAAGTGATCTATATATAACTTCATTTCCTAGTTTCCACCAACCACTAGTTCTCTATAAAGTCCATTATATAACGTCTTCCTCATTTGTTTTGAATGAGTTAATTATAACACTAGTGTTTTAGTTTGTAAAGTATTTTTAGCCTATTCTAAATACTGGGCTTATTCCTAATGATTCTACACCTGAAATAATATCTCCTCCATAATCTTTTCCATCACTTGTAATGTAACAAAAGTAACTAGATCCCATTCCTGGGTATGCTGAACGCAACCAGTAATATGTATCAGTACCCATGTATGACTTTATCGCAGAAGTTGTGTTTGTTGTTGTTGTACCTTTTCCTTTATAATAATCAAGTTGTCTTGAAGTTTTAATAGTTTTATCATTTTGATTAGACCAATTACTATATATTTCTCGAGGAGTTAATAAATATATTTTATCAGTTGTTGTATAATTATATACTTTTGTTGAATAGATACTATCATATAGTCCTGCAGCCATACTGCAAATTAACGTTGAATCCGCTGTATTAAGTTTTCCATCCCCATTAATATCAGCAAGTTGTTTTTGAATCTCTGTAAGAACGATTGTGCTTCCTGAAATTAATGCATCTGAGCCAGTTAAATAATCGCTATCGCCTAAATTAACTATTCCATCCATATTAACGTCGCCAAGTTGATAACCGTTGTCCTTATAAAGCACTCTTTTCTTTATTGCAACTTTTAAATGGCTTGCATATTTACTAGTTAGTCTTGCATAACTACTATACTCTCCACTTGGCGCAAATGAGGCATCTTCTTTTAATTTTATTTTAACTGTTGAATCAAGAGTCCCTGTGTTTTCCACTTTAAATATATATGGTGTTTCGTTTGAATACTCAGTTTTACCTGCATATGGATAAATACTGGATGGCACTGTTGTTCCATTTTCTACTTTTGTACCAATAATTTGACCTATATTTGTATAAGTTGTATCACATGTTGTATCTTTACAGAAACTTATGTTTAAATCTCCCATATTAATTACAGTATCCTGTCCTTTATCAACACTTAAGAACTTAGCATAAGTAACACCTATAAATATGATAACAAGTAGTGATACTGATACTAATAATGTAATAGCTTCTTTTTTTTATTAATTTGTCTATATACATATATACCTTCTTATTTTAAGATATTTTTAACATAATTAATTGCAAAATAAAAGATATATTAAAAAACAATATATCTTTTATCCCAATCGGAAAGCTGGCGCGACACCGTTTGAATAATGGGAAGAACTGCCACTCCAACCTCCGTTAGTGCGAACATATAAGAAACCGGTATTATAACTAGAATAAGCCGCGCGAAGCCACCACGATGAAGCAACAGTTCCATTTTTCTTTATTGCTCCACTATAATTACTAGTTGTTACTCCTATACTTGTATAATAATCTAATGTTCTTGTTACATCTCTTGCCGTATCAGTACTTATTGTATTTGAACTTCCCCATACTTCTGCTGTACTTAGTAAATATAATTTATCAGTTGATGTAAAGTTTGCTGTGTCACTTTTTCCATGTCCTGATACTACCGTTGTATCTATTATTGCATTCTTTATTTCACTTGGTAGTGCATTATATATATCATTATTTACAAATGTTCTCATGCTTGTTGCTGGCCAGCCTCCTACATTTGTTTCTGTATCATTCATTTCATGCTTTGTTATTATATCTGCAAATTCAAGTACAAATCCGCATGCACTTTGTGAAAAGCCTGTTCCTGAACATTCGCTTGGTGTTGATGTATTTGCTACTCTTAAAGTATGAGTTCCATAAGTTCCTAGATTTACCGATTTAGAATCGCCAACATTATATTGACTAATTTTATTCGCTTTTACATTTGCTATTATTGTTGACCATGATGCTTCACTAAATGGAATATTGTCCGGTATAAATTCACCTTGTATATCTAGGTTTCCTACGAAATATGTTTTTTGTGCTTGATTAGGTGTTGTATCATCTAGGTATAACCATAGAAAATATGTAGCACTCTCACCAGCTTTTATGACATCTCCTGTATATATTACTGAATTAGTTAATTCGCTAAATGAATTTATATATGTTTTTTCTAAAGATGCCACGTTATCACCGCGTATTATGCGATCAAGTCTTAAAGCATCTGATGAATTGATAGTTCCATCTTCATTAACATCAGCTAACTTAGTCTGCTCTTCAGTTAATGTTACACGACCAGCAGCTGCATTTAAGATAAGTGAATAGTCTTCTTTATTAACTATTCCATCCATATTAACATCGCCCATTTGATATTCTGATCCTTCAGCTAATACTTTCTTTCTTACTGCAATTTTTAAATGTTCTGAATATAGATTAGTAAGTCTTGTGTATTCTTTATAATTTCCTGTTGGTAAAAAATCTGTATCTTCTTTTAATTTAATAGTTACGTGAGCATCCATATCTCCAGTATTTTCTACTTTAAATATATAAGGTGTTGCATTTGAATATGTTCCATCACTTGGATAAGGATAAATTGCTGTTGGAACTGAAGAACCATCTATCTTAGATGTTCCGATTACTTGTCCTATGTTTTCATATGTTGAATCACAAGTTGAATCACTACAAAATGATATGGCTAAGTCTCCGGTTTGAACTATATTATCACTTCCTTCATCTACTTTAAAAAATGAAGCAAATGATACACCTATAAATACAATTAAAAGTAAGCCTACTGATATTATTAAAGTTGTAACTTCTTTTTTTATTATCTTATCTATATACATATTAGTCACCTATTCTCTATTTAAAATTATATAATAAGTTGTTTTTTTAGTCAACAGTATTTAGCTACTATGTAAATTGACTAAATGTATCATTTGTGATATAATATGTACATATTTATGGGGGATAGATATGAATAAAGAATTAGTTAATACAATTCAAAATAAAATGAAGAGTTATGCAGTTAAGGTGAATGATTTAATCTCAATGTATGAAAATTATAAATCTATGGGTGCTAGTATTAGCGATTTAAATGAAATCGCTACTAAAGCAAATGAACTTAACCAAAAATATATGGAAGTTAAGAATGATTATGACGAATATATCTTTAATTACAAAAAATTAATTTCAAGTAAAGATAGTGATAGTTACGATAGTATTAAAAATACTTTTTATATTTGTCAATCTCGTTTATTAGCTAAATATGGAGTTAAGAGTAAGAATAATACTGAAACAAAGAGTGAAAAATATACTCACCATAAACCTAAAAAAGGCAGTAAATTAGTTGCTTCTGCTTTAATACTTGCATCTGTTGCTGGTCTTGGTTATGGACTAACTTCATGTTCTTTTATGAATAATGAACCACCTGCTATTGTAGATATAGATAATAGCGAGCAAGAACCTTCTAAAAGTGAAGGAAATAGTTCTAGTAATGAAGAAGTTATAAATCAAGAACCATTACCAAGTGAAGATAATACAGAAATTAATAATGAAGAAGAAACTAATGAAGTAAATAAAAGTGAAGAACAAGATGAAACAAATATACCTAGTGACACTGAAGTAATAGATACTGATGATGAAACACTAAGTACTAATGATTTTGCATATTTAAAAGACACTAGTAGTCTTTATGATAAAAAAACTGATGATAAGGTTGAATTAGGTCAAGTTGAGAAATTTCAAAAAGTACTTAGAATTAATTCTGATAGTAAATATGATTATGTTCAAACAGAAGATCTTCAATATGGATATATTGAATCTAGTAAATTAGAAGTATTACCTGATATGTATGTTGAAGTAGATATAAGTGATCAAACTGTAGAATTATATAAAGATAAAGATGTAATTTTAACAACATTATGTGTTACTGGTAAAGATAGTACTCCTACTCGTATAGGATACTTCCCTATCAAATATAAAACATATGATACTTATTTAAAAGGTCCTGGATATAAGAGTCATGTATATTATTGGATGCCATTTGATGGCGGCATTGGACTTCATGATGCTGCATGGAGAGATGAGTTTGGTGGAGATATTCACTTTAAGAGTGGTAGTCATGGATGTGTTAATATGCCTCATGATGCTGCTGAAACTATTTATAATAATGTAAGTGCTGGTACTAAAGTTTTAGTACATAATTAAAAAAGATATTCTCATGAATATCTTTTATTTTAAAATATTAAATATTTTGTTATTAATGGTGTAATTATATTCGAAAAATATAATGTCATTAGTGCTCCGATAAGAAGGAATGGCCCAAAAGGAATAATTCCTTCTTTATTTTTCTTACTTATAATTACTGAGAATATTAATCCTACTATTGAGCCTATGAATAATGCTACAAAACTATTTATGGCACCTATTCCTAAAGCTATAACTCCCATTAATTTAATATCTCCGTCACCCAGTGATTCTTTTTTAAATACATAGTTTCCTAATAATTTTAGTCCATACATTATAGCGAATAATAAAGAGGATGCAATTATATGTTTAAATACTTCATTCATTTCTAAATAGCAGCATAATGTAATCATAATAGAAACTCCTGATATAATTAATACTCTATCTGAAATGTAATAATAAAGAAAATCACTTATTATAGTTACCATTAATGCACATGTAAGTATTGTGGCTATCCAGAAATTAAATGTAAAATCATACATTAGGTAATTACATAAAAATAATAATGCACATACTATTTCTACGAATGGATATATGAAATTTATTGGTTTTTTACAATAAGCACATCTTCCTTTTAAGAATATATATGATAGTATTGGAATATTCATATACCATTTAAGTGGTTTTCCACAATCGTTACAGAAACTTCTAGGTGAAGTAGCTTTTATTTTGTTTGGTATTCTATATCCCATACATCCTAAAAAGCTACCCATTACAGCACCTAGTACTGTTAAAATAATCATTATTTCTATTTGCATATCTAAAACTCCCCTAACTTAATGTTGAATACATACCAAACATTGGTACAACTATTGCGATAAGTATGAAACCTACGATAAGTGCTAAGAATATGATCATGATTGGTTCTATGAATGTTTTGATCATATTTACTGAGTTCTTTTGCATTTTTTGATAGTAGTCACCTACTTTATCAAGCATTGTTGCTAGTTCTCCAGTTGACTCTCCAGTAAGTATCATATAGTATGCTACTTGAGGTACTGCCCAGTTATCTTTGAATGTTTCACTCATCTTTTCACCTTTTAATAGGTTATTTACTGTTCTATACATTATGCTTTTATATATTTCATTTGATGTTATTTTTCCTAAAATATCAATACTATCTGTAAGAAGTACATTATTTTTATTTAATGTTGCGAATGTTCTTGCGAATAGAGATATTTCTTTATAAATTATTAGGTTTCCTACTACTGGTAATTTCATAAATATATGTTGCATCATAGCTCTAAATGCTTTTACTTTCTTATATAGATAAGTATATATTAATATAGTTGCAACTACTACTTCTATGATTGTCATGTATTCATTTTGTAGGAATGCTGATATATTTAGCGTTATTACTGTTACTTGGTTAAGTTCTGCATTCATTGATTCATAAACATCTACGAATTGTGGAACTATGTATGTAAGCATGAATACAACTATTGCTATTGCAAAAACTAATACGATGCATGGATATGCAAGTGCACTAACGACTGCTCTTTTTGTATCTTCTACTTCTTGATAATAAGCACTCATTTCATCTAGTGTTCCTTCAATATTGCCTATCATCTCTGCACTTTTTATCATATTAATTAAAAGTGCCGGGAATACTTTTCCTTGTTTATTTAGTGATTCTGAAAATGTTTCACCCATTGTAAGTTCATATATAACGGCATCATATACTGATTTGTATTTCTTTCTTTTATCTTGTTCTGCTAAGACTTTAACAGCATCTGTAAGTGGGATACCTGCTTTAATATAAGTAGATAATTGAGCTAACCAGAATACTAAGTCTTTTGTTTTCATTTTTTTCTTTATACTTGATGATTCTGTGTGGAAGAAATTTATAGCCCAGTTTGTTTCTATTTCATATACTGTCATTCCTTCATCTATTAAGTATGAATAAACATCTAATTTTGAAAGAGCTGCGAAGTAACCTTTTACAAGTTTGCCTTCTTTGTTTTTAGCTAAGTATCTATATGTTTGTTTTGCTTCTGTTCTAACAGCATCGTCTCCATTTGGATTTACTGTCATTATGATAAGACTTGCTTCTTTTCTTTCACGAGCTGCTTTTACGAATGATAAGTTCTCATATTTTTCTTTTATGTATTCTTCTATCTTTTGACTTAATGTTTTTGTTTCTTCTGTTTTTTCTTTTTTGTATACATCTTTTAGTATTTCGATTCTACGTTTTATTTTGTTATAAATATCGTATACTGTTTTACTACATTTGTTGTAAACGAACATTGGAAAGTCATAAAATATAATTGATAAAGTATATCTTGCACCTTCATATAATGCATTAAATAAGGCATATATTTCTAACCATATTCTTTTAAAGAAGTATTCCCATATACCTTCAATTATATTTTTAATTCCCCAAATTAGGTAACTAAAAAATGACACAATAAAAGATATAATTATATCAATTGTTCCAAATATTCCTACTCCAACACTTCTAATAAGAACTATTATTTCTGTTACTATTATTTTAGGTATTGCTATTATATTAAAAGATGACTTTTTAGCTTTAGGTTTAGCTTGTTTTATGGTTTTTTTCTTCTTAATTGTACCTTTTTTAGCCATACTAATCTTTCCTTCTTACTCTATTATATATTGATTATAGCATATAATTTTTTAAATAAAAACACCTTTTTAACTTTTTTTAATTAAATTAATATAATATTATAGGTGATTATATGAATAGTGAACTTTTATCAATATTTAAGAATATTAATATTTCTAGTATAGCTAGTACTGCTAATAAGACTTTAGGTGTTATCAAAAAAACTATTCCAGTTTATAGAGAAGTTAAGCCATATTTACTTAGAGAAAAAAGTATTTTTAAAAAGAAGGAAGAACCTTTAATAAGTGAAATAAAAGAAAGTAATCTAACACTTGAAGATAGAAGTTCTTCATATAATGATACGCTTACTTTCTTTCAATAATTATTCTCTTTCGTCTGTACTAAGTATTGTTAAGAATGCTTCTTGAGGTATCGATACACTACCTACTTGTTTCATTCTTTTTTTACCTTCTTTTTGTTTTTCAAGAAGTTTTCTTTTTCTTGATACGTCCCCTCCGTAGCATTTAGCAAGTACGTTCTTTTTCATAGCTGAGATGTCTTCACGAGCTATTACTTTTGAACCTATACATGCTTGTATTGGTACTTGGAACATTTGCCTTGGTATTATCTTTTTTAGATTTTCACATATTATTTTACCACGTTTATATGCGAAGTCTTTATGAACTATTAAGCTTAATGCATCGATTATATCTCCATTTAAAAGTATGTCCATTTTAACTAGTTTGCTTTCTCTGTTGCCTATGAATTCATAATCAAATGATGCATAACCTTTAGTGTAGCTTTTTAATTTATCAAAGAAATCATATACTATTTCTGATAGTGGAAGTTCATATGTTATATTTACTCTTGTTTCATCTAAGTATGACATATTTTTATAGATTCCTCTTTTATCTTGGCAAAGTTCCATTATTGAGCCTACATATTCACTTGGAACATATATATTAGCTCTTACGAATGGTTCTAATACTTTTGATATTTTAGATGGATCTGGCATTTTAGAAGGTGAATCTATTGATACACTACTTCCATCGTTTAAAATTACTTCATAAATAACTGATGGACTCGTTGCAATTATCTCTATTCCAAATTCTCTTTCTATTCTTTCTTGTATGATTTCCATATGAAGAAGTCCTAGAAAACCGCATCTAAATCCAAAACCTAATGCGATTGATGTTTCCGGTTCGAATGTAAGAGATGCATCACTTAGTTTTAATTTTAATAGCGCTTCTTTTAAATCTGGATATCTCGATGATTCGATTGGATATATTCCTGAAAACACCATTGGTTTCATTGGTTTATAACCAGGTAGTGCTTCAACAGTTTCTCCTTCTTTGCAAATTGTATCCCCTACTTCTACTTCAGTTATACTTTTAATAGACGCACTTAAGAAGCCTACTTCACCAGCACTTAAGCTATTCTTTTTGATTTCGTGTGGAGTATGTTTACCTAGTTCTAGTACTTCGTAAGTTGCGTTTGAATTTATAAATCTTATTTTGTCTCCTACTTTAACAGTGCCATCCATTATTCTAATAAGAATAACTACACCTTTATATGGGTCAAAGTAGCTATCAAATATTAATGCTCTTAGTTTATTACTATCACTCTTTGGACTTGGAACTCTTTCAATAACTGCATCTAGTAATTCATCAACGCCTTCACCAGTTTTTCCTGAACAACAAATTATTTCATCTCTATCAAAGCCTATTGTTTTGACAAGTTCATCTTTTACTTTTTCAGGGTTTGCATTTGGTAAATCTATTTTATTAATGACTGGTATTATCTTTAGGTCTGCTTCTAGTGCTAAATAAAGGTTTGCTAGTGTTTGAGCTTCTATTCCTTGAGTTGCATCTACCACTAGAATTGCTCCTTCACAAGCAGCTAAGCTTCTACTTACTTCATAACTAAAGTCTACGTGTCCCGGGGTATCTATTAAGTGAAGAGTATAACCTTTATATTTAAGTTCTACTGCATTTAGCTTAATAGTTATTCCTCTTTCTCTTTCAAGATCCATAGAGTCTAGTATTTGTTCTTTCTTTTCTCTTTCAGTTACTGCATGACAAACATCAAGTATTCTGTCTGCTAGAGTACTCTTTCCGTGATCTATATGAGCTATTATACAAAAATTTTTAATCTTATCTCTTTCCATAAGAAATATTTTAACAAATTAAGTAATAAAATACAATTATTATGATAAGAAAAGAGAACTATTTTAGTTCTCTTTACATGCTTTTGTTTTGTACGAATAATCTTTTTAATCTTTTTTCTTGTCTAGCAATTCTTTTATTATTTTTTAGGCATTCTATATACTCTTTCTACGTATCCTAACATACCTGCATGTTTTAGTGACATGGCTACACAAAATCTTTGATATCTTAAGTCGTATATTTGTTTTTCTATATCATTTTTTAATTCTTCACCTTTTGCTCTTCTTTTTTCAGAACTTAAGGCTTTTATTTGATCGTCTATGTCATAAAGCTTTAAGCATACTTTTGGTAATCTTGATATTTCTACTTCTCTTCTTATTCTTCTTACTTCTGATTTTCTATTTTCTAATTCTTCTAAAGCTATTTCGTATCTACGTTTTGCTTCTTCTTCATCAGCAAATTCTTCACTTAATTCTTTACCATTTCTAAGTCTTTCTAAAACTTCTCTACATGAAGTTACAACATGTAATTGTTTTTCTTCATTTGCTAAAGCATCTTCTAATTTAGTTGCTAGTACTCTATTTGGTTTTGAAAGATAAGTTAAATATCTTTTTGGTTTATTGTGTGGTGTTAATGTATCTAAGTCTGGTCTATTTCTTCTCTTAACTGATTCTTCAGAATTTTCTTGTTTTACTTCTTTTTTTCTTGTTTTCTTTGCTGTTTCTATTTCGGCTAGTCTTTTTTCTATAACTGAAGCTCTTTTTCTTTGCTTTTCTATTTCTTCTGTAAATTTCTTATGTGCTTCTTCTTTAATCTTTGGATCAATATTTTTATAACTTAATAATGTTTTTATTTTTTGTTCTAAAAGATCTATTGTTTTTTTGATTCTTGAAAGTTCTAATTTTCCAAAGAAAACTTCTTCAGTTTCAACATTTAATATTTTGAATTTATCACCAGTTTTTTTACTAGCTTGTTTTGATTGCATTGCTTTTAAAGTTTGAAGAGCTCTTTCTTCAAAGTTTATTTCTTCTATAAGTTTTTTTCCACCATTTTTAAATATATTCTCGATATCTTCTCTTTTAATATATAATGAACTTGCAATTTCTCCTAGTGGGTCGACGAAATCATCTTTTATTTTAAAATATTCTAATAATATAGCTTTTTCATCAGCGTTTAGGCTTTCTGAATTTTCTATTCTTTGATAAAATTCATCAATTACCATACTATTTATAACAGCATCTTCTAAATACTTAGAACTTGTAATTCCATTTTCTTCTATATCACTATTTGATAATAAGCTATCTAATGATACTACTTCTTTTTTTCTTCTTGATTCTAATATTTTACTTTCATCTTTAGATAGTAAACCTGTTACTTCTTTTTTGAAATCTTTATCTGTTATAGATGATACTAGTTCTATATTAGATTTTATTGCTTTTATAATAGATTTTCTTATTTCTTTTCTTGCTAATAAATTAAATTTAATTTTAGATTCACTAGTTGCATATATATTGATTGCTCTTACTAGGCCAATATATCCTTCTTGAATTAAATCTTCGATTTGAGCACCTTTTAGATAAGAAAATATTTCTTCTGAAGTTTCTATTACTTCTATTGAGTATCTTCTTACTAATTCATCAAATGCACTTTTATCATTATTTTTAATTCTTCTAAATAAATCCTTTTCTTCAACCATTGAAGGTATTTCATAACCTTCTATGTCCTTTAAATAATATTTCATTTCTTCTACTTTTTTCATTATTTTCCCC
>UMHM01057328.1_pt1 | contig 26067 bp, 18 predicted proteins | sample 1965501 | NCBI WGS metagenome assembly UMHM01 (sample SAMEA4836095, study PRJEB28245) | human gut metagenome | biome: gut microbiome; material: fecal sample | place: Denmark | collected 2008
GTGACAATGCTCCGAAATCATACGTGGTTCACCGGAGGCTTACTTTTGCAGTAGGATAGTGTATTTATAATGTAAACATTTGAGAAAACCATGAATCTGATGACTATGAGACTATTGATGGAAGAACCGCCTAAAACTCCGCACTATGTGAAGCCCTCAGCGACTTATCCCGGTATGGAAACTACCGACGAAGCAAATGAGATTAAGGTGCTTGAGCGAAATGTCCCTTTCCTTGTCGAGAATAAAGAACGTGTCTGTTTGATGTCAGGATTGTCTGCCGTTCGAGTGCCTTCGCCCGCTTATGGCATAAGAGGACGAATAACGCTTGGCGCATTAGCGAGACTCTGGCGGAATCCGCAAAGCGGCTTCGTCTGCAAGTGCCCCTGCGGCGCCGACGCCTACGTGTACTCCTGCTCTGCCGACCCGCTCGCCGGCATAGTCCGCGATTCCGTTTATTGCCCGGCTTGCGGCACGTTCTCGGTCGTTACTCAGTGCGGGTGGTGAATCCTCGCTGCGTTATGAGTTTTGACAATGCCTTGAGTGTCGCAAAGTCTTAGAGGAACAGTCATCTTGTCATTCTTTTGTGGGGTTTATGTCAAACGGGAGCAATGGAGCGTCGGGGTCATTGGTGGCATTACAAGCGTTATTGTTGAATCTGTCAAAATCGGAGACAAAAGTATGATCTTGTATCACCTTGAACTTGTCATATTCGCTATAGGCCTTGTCCCTTGCCTCTTCTTGGGAAACTGTACCGGCAGACACAATAGCCTTGTAATCGTTCATTGACAGGAAATGCTCCAAGCGCTGTCTCCAGTCATCCATTGTTGTGACGATGTGCCTTCGCGCGCGGGATTCAGCAAAATCAAGGAAGGATGTAGTTATTGAGTTGAGTTCGGATAATTCACTCTCAGACAGATAGTTCTTCGCGACAATGGAGTCTGATCTTTGAACTCGGCCGGATGGTGCATTCTTCCACGTGGTAAGTCCCATATTAGGCATCTGGGCATCAGCACGTTGATATACAATTTCGGCGGCAGTGCGGTGCGTGACCGCCAGATGCATCATATTCTGCACCATCTTGAAAAACAACCTTGTGCTCTCTGATTTTGCGTCGTAATCCGAACTACATTCGGCATAGATGTCGGTAATCTTCTGATAATAACGTCTTTCAGATGTTCTGATCTCACGGATGCGCTCAAGCAAATCATCGAAGTAATCCTTGCCGAAATGCCGTCCCTGCTTCAACCGTTCATCATCCAAAGCATATCCTTTGACGAGGAACTCCTTCAGCACAGAAGTCGCCCATATTCTGAACTGTGTCGCCTGGTAACTATTGACACGATAGCCTACAGCGATTATAGCGTCAAGATTATAGAACAAAGGCGTGCGCTCTACATCGCGGTTCCCCTCAGACTGAACTATCCCAATTTTTCGGATAGTTGCAGCCTCTGACAATTCGCCACTGTCGAATATCTGCTTCAAATGGTAATTGACAGTTCGCACATCCACTCCGAAAAGATCAGCCATCCTCTTCTGGGACATCCAGAATGTATCCCCATTGAAGATAACCTCAATACGTGTCTCTCCCTGTGCTGTCTTATAGAATAAGATATTGGAATCGACTGAATTACGAATAAGTTCTCCGGTTGAGACAGTATTGGGGAAGAACAGCCTAGCCTGTTTCACCATAGGCTTTTTCTCGTCTGCATTCTCGGCAATAATCAAACAAGCAAGGCGTGAAAGATGGAGGGTCTCCACTTTTCTGAAAGCCCCTCCTCCGACTCTTACCATATCAACCGACTGGTTGAAATGCTCATCGATTTTCATACCTTTCTCGTTGGCGACAGCAATAGCCTTGTCAATCACAGTCTTGAATTTCCAGTACCCGGAATATCCAAGCGCATCTGAAAGTTCCCGTGAACTCCAATATTCCTTTCCATCATCACTCCTGTGCCGTATTTCGTCGAAAATAGATCGAAGCTCCTGTATGTTGCTCTTTTGTTCCATATTCAATTTGTGTTAGTTTTCCATTGTTTGTATGTCCCCAAAATGCTTGTGGCAGATGTACATTAGATAGTAACAAATCGAATTTGAAAAGAGGTACATCAGATTCGCATCCAATCCAGTTATTTCGATACCAGCGCCCTTCTCTGCACTGAACTTCTCGTATGCGATACGTGCGGCATCTCCTCCGTGCGTACCTTCCTTGTTACTGCCTAACATTAACACCACACTATCTTTCAGCGAGGTGATAATTTGTGGTGTTATTCTTATGTTCTCTAACATACCATTACTGCTCAATTGTTTTTATATTCTTCGAAATACGGCTACTGAATGACCTCCTTATAATCGTAGATTTTATCAGTTATGTCTATAAGCCGCCCGAGAAATCGTTTTTAAGTGTATGCTGCCACAGATGGTTATTATTTTGTATCTGTCTTACATTGCTAACAAATATTCTTTAACTCAGGGTCTTTATCTGTAAAAAGAAGTTGGGGATTGTCAGATTCATCTTCAAAATCATACTTATATGTTGCTTCATCGCACTCAATAATATTTAACAATCGTGTCCTGCTTCGAAATATCTGTTCTTGAGGAATGATAAACTCTCTACCACATAGTATGAATGGCTTATCGATTGTTTTAATTATTGTCTGAGCATAACACCCAACTATATTTAATGATGGCTCTTTTTCGTTCAAATAAATACTGAACTTTTTAAGTTGTTGATTTGAAGGAACGACAAAGGCCTCCTTCATCACGTATGATTTAATCGCTTGAGAAGCATATAATCTCTCATCGGAAACGCATTCGTAATTATCAAATACCACATTTGAGTTGTTTTCAATGTCTTGTATGTTCTGACAATACTCAAGGTATTCCTCATATGGCGCAAGTTTTTCAACCTGTATGTTTTCAAAATTTGCAAATTGTATATCCCCTGCTGTGACTACTATGTTTCCTGCTTTAAACCCACAGATGATTGTTAACCAGCTTGTTGCATCTGACAAATTTTGGAAAGTCTTGTAGTATTCAGTCTTTAATGTAAAATGAAGGTTGTTTTTTTCTGAATCAGATATGCGAACAACAATATCAGCCTCTCCAAAAGCGACATTAATTTTTATGTGAATCTCGTTGTAAGCAGAGCAATAAATGTATGCAGTAGCGCGTTTAGTTATATGTTCCTTTTTTGCGTGTATTCTTAATTGGATTTTCTTTGTCGCTGGACCGATTAACAAATTGCGCACATTTAGTCCCTTGGTAACATTAAATCCATTAAAAATGAACTTAAGAGTCTGCATCTCCTCCGAATTCAACGAAGTGGCCGGAATACTAACGTCTCCGTATTTAATTTTGTTGGGATATTTATTATTCTCGAATAATAAATCCTTTCTTTCTGTTGAAAAATTAAAACTGAAATTTTGAGAATCTGAACCTTTAATAGAGGTAATGCAAAAAGACTTTCCATTATCACTCGTTTCAAGTAAAACCCCGTTGTTTCTTCCGAACTGTGTCGCCACCTTGTTTCTATCATAAGATGTAAGGTCTTCACCGAATGATTCTTTTAATGAAGAAATGCAAGTACGAATAAAAGAATCTGCATCGCCATCGACTCCAACGATATTCAATTTGTTGAGTTTGGCTTTTGTAAGATTATCGAGTTCAGGGGAAATAAGATATATTTGTTTGGACTTTGTTCCTTCGTTTAGTTCGACTTCCTCTATTAGATTCTGGAAATTGCCATCTGCCAAAGAATATCCTATGAATATAATATGCTTTGTTGCAAATAGAGATTTCACCTTACTCCATAAAAGCGAATCCTTGTGCGATTGTATTGTACGTCGATAATCCGAGCTTGTAATAATAACTCTGTCAAGATGCTCACAATCCCCGTGAATTTTATATATATGGCATTTGTCCTCTGAATAAGACCCGCAGTCTTGATCTTCGGCAAAAACCTGTGCACAATTGTGATCATATGAAGACTCAATTAGAGTGTCGTAATTTGTAGTGACAATATCCTTGATGTAAGGAATTGTTGATAATGCTTTGTGGAAATAAGCTGGTTTTAACGATGAAAACGAATCTGTCAGAACTTGGTTCAATCTTCCTCTGTTGCCGTCCTGGAGTGTCAATGCTTCAGATACTTCTTGAAGTGCGTCTGTTTGCGGAATGAACGACCTATCAAGTAGTGTCTTGAGCTTCTTGTCCAAGTCATAAGCGGATGGAGCGCCAGCAGTTAATGAACATCCGGCTCCAATAAACAAGACAGCCTCTTCACGTCTTATTAGTGTTATGATATCATTATATTTAGACATTCTATCCTAACAATTTAAACATTTCCAGATACTTCGCTAAATAGAACATTGCTAATCATTATGACTTTCAATGGACACCGAATTCTCTAATTCCGTCAGGCAACATCCTGTCGTGAATATGTACATTGTCAGGCAGATATTTATTGCGGTGTCCACTTCCTTTTCGGAGGCTGTAGGAGAGAGGTGTGATTGCGTGTTGCGCCAGCCTTTCATAAGAGTCAAGAATTGGTACAGTTGCTGGTATCTGGTGTCAGTGTCGTACTTAAGATGCCATAGACACGGAAATGCGTGGATAACATCAGCCCACGTCGCTTCTTCTCCGATGTTTCTTGCCTGAATCTCAGTCTTGTTGAGGACATAATACAATTTCTTCAAATATGCCTCGAACTTGGTCACGAGAAGATTGAATGATACGAATTTCTCAACGATTGTTGGTCTCTCCCTGGCATATAAGGAATCAAAAGCCTGACTGATGTACATCTTGATACCATCAAGTGAATCTATAGACTCGGTGTCTAATACCTTAAATAATCCATCAATCATTTCCGTAACAGGTCTCATACAGCGGCTGAAATCCTTCAAATATTCGGACACGACATTGTTTATCTTATTCTTGACTATTTGGATTTTTTCAGTTTCGGACAGAATCCTTTCAGAGGCGGGTTTACCATCTGTGTCTTGAGCGCTTGACGAAGGAGCATTGACCTCTCCTTCCAGGCGCTCGAATGTGACATCTTCTGATTCGCTATCCTGCACCGCCGTCTCTAGTGTCAAGCCATCTTCAAGATATGCTTTGATTATGGCACTACGCATCTGCGGCTGGAGTATGAACATACGAAGCAGTCTGTCCACTTTGGGAACAACCAATCTGGCAGCGACATTATTACCTTCAACCTTGGAGACAAATATCCTTGCCTTTTGAAGATCAAGTGTCAGCTTAAGATTGTCGAAACGGTTGAACTCATTGATATTCCTTTCATCCACATCACCTTTAAGAATGTTCCTCATAATACTGACGTTCAATCCGGTTGCATCGTGAAGAATTGAAATCTGTCCATATAGTTCCTTGAGCTGATACTCGGAAATGTAGTCTTGAATAGTCTTGCCGGCCTCCAGATGAAGGTCTCCGCTCTGGATGTCGTGCAGAATTACTATCGCCGTCCGCTGGTCAGTCCGAGAAAGCATCGCGAACGTCTTGTGCAGTTCGCGTAACGCTGTTCTTGTCAGTTCGCTTCCCGGACCTTCTGTATAAAGATTTTTGATGAACCTTTCGAAACGGGAGTTAAGGTATTCCGCATCAATGGTTCCGGTTCCTGTTTCAGTAATATATGTATCGATAGGGTAGTCGAACACGGTTTCATCGCCTCCTGATGAATCACGGTCAAACAACTCCCGATATCTCTGCAACAAAATCAAGTATGTGTTCTCGTCCAATTCTATTGACACATAAGTATATGTCTCACCGTGCTGGAACTCGTATCTTGTCTTTTCCCATAGAAATCCTTGCAGTTTGGCGGCCTCCAGAAGATGGGTCATCTTCGAGAAATCCTTCGCGAACATATTCCGGTCCTCTCGTGTCTCCGGCAACTTCTCGAAATTCATTATATTGTGACTTTGGAATATGTCACGAATATGCAGGAACAGGCTGTTGATGTTGTTCAAGTTCTGTTCCAGTTTGTCCACGAACACTCCAAGCGGCCTGTCCACATACACCTCCAATGCATCATCAATATTCTGCTTCATTGTGTATGGGAATGTGTAGTAGCGGATAATTCCGAAAGGCTTGTCCGGACCGAACAGGCGGTTGGTGCGTGAAAAAGCCTGGATGATATCCACATACTTCAGAAGTTTGTCCACATAGAGAGTGTTGATCCACTTTGAGTCATATCCCGTCAGCATCTGTGTCACGACTATAAGAAGATCAATCTGCTGCGAATGATTGTTCTCGATTCCAATGTACGGTTTCTTATGGGCGAGTCTCTTGGCTACATCCTTTTTGTACTTTCCGTAAGTCGCCACTTGAAACGATGTGTCATACTTAAGGTTATAGTCAGTCAGCATTTCGACAATCGCATCCTCACGGGCGATACCCTCATCACTATTGTCAATGTTGTTGTCGAACACGGCTACCACATTCATTGACTGATACTGTGTCTTGAACAGATGATAGTATGCTATCGCCTCAGGGATATTTTGAGTCGCCAAAATCGCGTGGAATTTGCTGTTTTTGCTGAGCCTCTGCCAGTTAGCATAGATGTCGGCAGCAACCGCCTGATGATGGACAGGCTGTTGATAAAGATCCTTGGGAAGATAATGTTCAATGCCTCTGAATATTTCTCCATCCTTTCCGTTGTAAGTGTCGGGCATCTCCAAATCTTCCATAAATCGCCGGTATGTCTCTTTGTCCGCGTCCGAGGCCGCTTCCAGTTCGTCCACGCTGTGGATGTCTAACTGTGAGAAGGCGGCCTTTTCCCGGAGTTCGCCCTCATCGTAAGTGTTCACCATAGTAAGATCGAATCCGAGCACGTTGCCGTCAGGAATTCCGCTGGCTATGGTGTATTTATGTAGCATATCGCCGAAGAGCGTCTCAGTGGTTATCTCGTTATGAGCGTTTTCTTCGAACACGGGCGTGCCGGTGAACCCGAAAAGAAGAGCCCTCGGGAATGTATTCTTTATACTTACAAGCATATCTCCGAAGACGGACCTGTGACATTCGTCAATGATGAAAACGAGCCGCTTGCGTCCTATTCCATTGATTGTGTCTTGACTTATGGCTGTTCCTCCCTTAATGTTGGACATCTTCTGTATGGACGTGACTATCAACCTGTCATCTCTGTCCGTGCTTTGGAGTTTTGACACAAGCATCATTGTGTTCTGTGTGTCCTGTACGGAGTCGTCATCACCGGCAAAGCCCCTGTATTCGTCAAGCGACTGGATGGAAAGCTCGATTCTGTCCATAAGGAACACGACTTTGTCGGCATCTCCTGAACTTGCGACCAGTTGGGCGGCCTTGAAGGATGTCATTGTCTTGCCGGAACCTGTCGTGTGCCAGATATATCCGCCACGGTGCTGGTGATCATCCCAGTTCGTCCGGTGGACTTTGTCGGCAATTCTCGTGACGGCGAAATATTGGTATGAACGCAACACCTTGAGGGTCTTGTCCTTGTCGTCCGCAATCGTATAATATCCGACCATCTGATGTGCCATCGGGATGGACAGGAGATCCTGCGTCACTTTCTTCCAGTCTTTTACTACTACATTATTGAAATCCTCCCAATGAAACCAGAATTCTGGCTTGAAATTCTCCTCACATCCAGGATTCGCAAAGTATAGCGTCTCCTCTGGTGTCATTGCCACGAATATCTGAACCAACGAGAATATACCACTGGAGAATACTCCCTCGTGAGTATAACGTTTGATCTGGTAAACGGCCTGGGAGACATCCACTCGGGAACGCTTCAGTTCGATGTGAATGACTGGCATTCCGTTTATGAGGAGCATAATGTCTCCGCGGCGCTTGCCGGCCAAATCATTGGACGCGCGGAATTTGGGCTGACGTGCTATCTGGTAGCGGCTTTGCCCGGCGCAGATTTCCTTCGCATCGAAAATCTTGAGATATACTTCCTTGCCGCAGTTGATGGTGTCGGCAGGGTTGTCACGCTTTATGACCACCTGTTCGCCATTTATAAAGCGGTTGGTGTGGAATGGGGAAGAGCATCTGTTTACCTGGTCGATGACTTGCTGCATTTCGGTCTTAGTCAACGGGGCGTTTCCGAGCCGGTCAATGCTTCTGTTGTTGTCGTAGAGGATATCGGCCCAATTCTGGATGAGCCGCTCCTCGGTCGGGTACATTATCACATCGTTTTCTCCCCACCCGTGCTGCTTTAGGGTTTGGGTCAACGCTTCTTCAAAGTCGCTTTCTTTGACAAAAGGTTGTATCTGGTCGCGTATTGGCTCCTCGTGTGTTGGCATTGTTTTTTAGTATTAATAGGTTATATGAACATTGCATCAAGACAGGCAGACTTGATCTTTTTCAGTTTTTCAAGGCGTTGTGTCTGAATGGTGATCTGCTTGTCTAAGGCAGTGAAATATGATGCGATTTTTTGTTGCTCGGCAAAATCTTCGGGACAAGGAATAGATGCCTTCAAAAAGTTATTCTTTGATAGGTTAAATCTTGTAGCACCTTGTGCAAGAATACTCATGATTCTTCGACCTAAGGGACCTCTCATTAAATATGCTAAATATTCAGGACAAACATTATTGTCAAAAATCCTAAAGCCAAAACAAAAACTATTTAGATATACATTCCTTACATCCTGTGTAAGTACGGAACACATACCGACTTCCTCTGGTGTTTCAGAAGAAGTATTGAAAAATAGATCTCCTATTTGGACATCATTCTGATGCTCATCTTTCGATACATTTACAAATTCAAGAATGTCTGTATCAATTTGCGCATTATTAAGTACATTCAAGAATGTAATGTATCGCGCTTCTCCGATTCCAAAATCTAATTTGTTTTTTCCAATTAAACCACTGTATGTATATCCGGCGTTTCCAATAACCATATTATTCCACTCACCTTCAAATCCATTGAAGCGTACTTTCGGGACGGTCTCTCCTTCCGCCGGGAACATAGCCTGAAGCGATGCCTCCTTAATCTGTTTAAGCGATGCGATTTTCTTTTCTGTCGTCTGAATCAGCGAATCAAGATTGTTAAAATATGATACAATTATTGAGCGGATATGCGGGTCTGTCGGAAATGAAACCCTAAAAGATTTTATATCATCAAGGGAAATGTGAGGAATTGCGGAAGATGTTTTTATTTCATCTACATACTTAATGAACTTACCTGATCTTATGGCTATCAGTATCAAGTGGATAATATCAAAATCTTTGTTACGTAATCTTGCCACACGTTGAACTAACAAAGATGATGCTTCATATGCTGTTACTAATGCAGAATTCTTGCCTACTTTAGAACCATCCAATCCAATAACTAGATCGCCTTCGTTAAGGTAATATTTCTCAAGACCGATGGTACTGCCATCGTAATATCTGTCTATATCATTTGAGTGCCGGACTGTTCCTTCAGTGATATTAATGCCGCGCATCAACAAATGATTCCCATCATTCTTTATTTTATCTCCAGGAAAAGGAAATCCAGTTAATATGTCGCAAAGATCTCCAATTCTATATGTTTGCCAATTTGTGTTTTTTGTAAATACAATGATTGGATCACTCATATCTTTTATATATTAGAACATTTAACAAGTTCTTTCAACCCAGCCACAGCATACTCATCTCCAGTGAGTTCGGAAACAAGCCCCGCCAGTTCACTCTGCGACTCTTTCATCTGTTCCTCAAGCGACTTGTAAGACACAGCATATTTCTTCGACAAATCGGAGACCTTCTTTTCCAAATCCGTCAGTACAGAATGCAATGTACTTTCTATACCGTAACATATTGGCTCAATCCACTTCTTGTGGAGGAGCTCGTCTATCTCGGCTTCAGACAGGTTCTCGATGGCATTTTTTGTGAGTAAAAACAAATCATTCTCTTCTTTTGCGGCAGCTTTCTTCGTGTCAGTTTGCTCCTTCCATAAGGAGACAATCTTGCTTAGTTTGTCTTTGGTTTCTTTCGCGACATCATCGCCTTTATCCTTCGCGTCAGCCTTTATGGCTTTCTTGTCTAATTTGGCGCGAGTCTGTTTGTCTTCCGTACCTTCCTGCTCATCCTGTTTTTCAAGGTATGCCTCCTGCTCATCCTCGTCGAAGCCATCGCGGATTTCATCCAGTTCGGAGGAGATCTCGTCAAGGCGGTATTTCTTGCCTTTTATGCTGTCAAGCTCAGTCTGGAATCTGACCTGCTGAACCAGACTGAACGGGATTATCCTACCTTTCAGCCCGTCCGGAACTTCTACCTCTTCTCCGTTTTTGTCCTTAGCCAACTTATGCGCCTCTTCAACGACACGGCACGCTGCCTTGCCTTCCGTCTGGATGGTCTCGATGTCACCGGAGATGAAACGCCAACTATCTGCAAGTGCCTGATATGCCGCATATTTATCCACCAGCGGAATATTCATAAGCCGGTGGAATATGTCATCAGCGATTTCGTCAACCACGGAGAGTTCCTTTACTTCTGCCACGTGAGTGATCAGTTTGTCGCACAGCATATTCTCGAATCCAGAAAAGGCCGATTTGAATGATTCCCGGAAAGCTTTGACATCCCGGTTGTCTCTGATGGTCTCAGCCACACCTTCTGTTTTCAATGCTGAATAAGGCTTGTCTTTGGATGAGGCGAAAAATTCGTCTTTCAATGATGGCAGGACTTCCCAATAGTTTTCAAGCCTGTCGATCTCTGCATTCGGGAGGCCACCGAACATAGTCGCGTAAATGTCGAATTTCTCGGCAGGTTCGCCCGAATCGACATAGCGAGGGATATTCAGATTGTAGCCATTGGCGCGGATCTCATCGCGGCTGACACGTTTTGAGAACCCTTCGATCTCGGCTCTGTCACGTACAGTGTCGGCTATCTTCTTGATGTCGCAGTCACGAAGCTTGTTGCTCTTGCCATCCTTGATGAAGCCTTTAGAAGCATCTATGATGAGGACATCATCCAGATTGCGATGCTGTTTGAGAACCATTATCAAGGTTGGTATGCCGGTGCCGAAGAATATATTCGCAGGCAGACCGATGATTGCATCTATGTGATTCTTCTCTACGAGTTTGCGCCTGATCTCACCCTCGCTGCCATCATCGGGGGAGCCACGGAAAAGTACTCCGTGTGGCAGGACGATGGTCATAATTCCGTTCGCGTCAAGATGGTGGAGCTCGTGAAGCAGAAAGGCATAGTCGGCCTTCGATTTAGGTGCGACGCCATAGTCCTTGAAACGAGCGTCCATCGCCGCGTCCTTAGGATCCCAGTTCTGCGAATATGGTGGGTTGCTGACGACCGCATCCACGCGGAGAGGCTCAAGGCGTCCGCTTGCCGGATATTCCAGTGGCCAGTCTTCATCCAAAGAATCAGCGCAACGTGTCTCGATGTTGCTTGGCTTGATTCCTCGCATCACGAGGTTCATACGGGTAAGATTGTACGTGTTCTCCTTGAGTTCCTGGGCATAATATTTCACGTGGTCTGTGTCCGCCATATGCTTCCCGACCGACTTTCCGATGGTGATCAGGAGCGATCCCGAACCGCTGGTCGGGTCATAGATCTGGATGTTGTCCTTGTTCTTATGATGCTCGGCGACAATCTCGGACATTACCATAGCTACTTCGTGAGGCGTGTAGAACTCGCCTGCTTTCTTGCCGGCACTGGCCGCGAAATTGGAGATAAGGTATTCGTAAACGTAACCAAGAACATCGTAGTCCTGTTTCCCATCTGTAGGAATGTCCTTTATAAGCTTAATGAGGTCTCTTAGGGCACGCGTCTGTGTCGTCGGGTTTTCCCCAAGTTTCTGGAGACCAGTCTGGAGGGTCTTGAATATGCCTTTATAGACATTGGCAAAGTCTGGGTTTATAAGGCGGTCGAATGCCCCGAGTGCCACATTGAGGTCGGCTGCGTTGAACGAGACGTCTGGAATAAGCCAAGTGGAGAACAGGTTCTTGTATTCAATGAAATAGCCGATGTTCTGTTGGCAGAACTCTATCATCTGCCGTGCCTCTTCGTCTTCGTGATCTTCCACAAGCGCCGGAAGGTCCTCGTCTGTCCATCCTGCGTTTGTCTTGAGATAAGTGATCTCATTATCTGAAAGAAACTTATAGAATATGAGTCCGAGGATGTAATCCTTGTATTCATTGGCCTCTATTTTTGAGCGCATCTTGTTGGCTGATGCCCATATCCGGTTCGCTAGTTGCTGTTTGTTCATTTGGCGTTGCTGTGTTACTTATATTTAACAAATATAGTCAATTATTATGCAGCATATTTGCATTTTTTTATATTTTCTTGATAGAGGATGCTATGATAGCATAAGGTTTTGTTGGTGACTGTTTTGTGTTAGGCGTGGTATTGTCAATATTGACAATATCGCGCTCGTTTAGACCGTAGTTTTCCATCATTTTATATGATATGAGACATTCACGGCAATGGTAATTGCCATTTTCATCCTTTTCCACTTCTCCTTCTATACTTGTCTCTGTGTTGAATTTGTTGACATCTTGCCGAATTCTCGCACGATCATTCTCTTCAACAGGTAAGGAACCACACCATTTTAGAATATTCATCAACTCAAACATAGTGCTTCTGATGAGATAAGGAGCGTTCCCTGAACGCACGGCATAAAACACTTCCTCTCTATGAGAGCCATTGTTCGTTACTTCGACAGCTGAATGAAAACTTCTTTGGACATAAATCGGGATATATTTACGCATTTCTTGTTTGCCAAGGAATTTGCTGCATTGACTGAGATTTGAACCATTAAATCTGACAGGAAGTATTCCAACATCATTGCAGAATCTCATAACTTGTTCTAATGTACGTCTTGCCTTGTTGAAGAAATCTGCATTTGTGCAGTCACCATCTTCTACAATCGAAAGCATCTCAAGAAGTTCTCTGTCGAGTCCTATGCTAGGGATTCCTTGAAGATACTTCAGGCGAAGTTTTGTTTCTGGAAGGTTCTGTGCGTTTGACACTATATCTTTCAGCAAGTCATCATCGTCGCTTCCCTTTACATACATTTTACAACCTACTAAGGACGATTCAAACATTTTATCATTAATGATGTCTGGTTGCCCTGAATAGACGTACACTGGCAATTCAGGACGGTTCTTGTGGATTATAGACATTAACTCCTCTTTTATTTTGAAGTAACTACCTGAGGTGTCCAAATCATCTTCTTCATAACAACACTTCACGTCCAAAATGATTCCATCCCAATATGAATGGTTGTCGGAAAAGGCTTTCAATCCATCTTTCCCGAACTTGAATGATGCCATACCGATTTCCTCCATATTGGCATTCGTGATAAAATCCTTCAACTCCTCACACTTGTCGTCAATCCAGATGACGTGATATTTGAATTTATCTGTCTCCATATTTTGGTAGTTTTATCAATATTTCCACAGGAAAGATGCCATCGGGGTCATTAATGACTTCGTAGCATCCTCCGAAATGCTCAACAATACTCTTAACAATCGCACCACCTTTCCCACAGCCGGAAGAATCCAATCCTTTCTCTCCGTCAATTCCGTATCTCACAGTGTCCATACCATTAGGCATAGGCTGACCATTATTTTTGAATTCAATGACATATCTGTTGTCAGAACAGTCATAGCTCAAACCGATTTTAAGAATATATTTACCTTTGGGATCCGTAAATCCATGCTCCTCCGCGTTTCCGACAATGTTTTCTATTACTGTATCCAGATTATCGGCATTTATTCCAACGTACACATCTGGCGAGAAAAGGGAGGCGCCTTCACTGTGAATTGAATCACCGTCAATATCCAGCTCAACTTTGTAATTGCTGTGTGACTTTATACATCTTAGCCTTTGAAGTAAGTCCACTTTCTCTACAGGACCGAAGGAATCTTCATCCGCAATATGCTTAACCTTATTGCTTATGTTGTCGAGCAATAGGGTCAGATGTGAGATCTGTTCACTCAAGGTGGTGTCAACACACTCGGCAAGTCTTACGTTCCGCAGTTCCGTGCCATCCGTGAATATTGTTCGCAAAATGCATTTTTTTAATGCCGAGACGTTGTTTTGTACGGCGCAAAGGCTGTTGTTCAAGTCGTGCTTGCGATTGCGGAGCACATTGATGAAGTCTCTTTTTTGAGACACCATCAACTCTTCCAAGCCTAATTCGCGAGCTTTTGCCATCTTTTCTTCTTTCACTAGTTTTTCATATAGGGATCTCTGCTCCTCTTTCTTTTCGGGAATAACAATCGAAACACCAAGAGCCACACTCATTGGCATAATGGGAACACCAAGTTCCAGGTTTTCTGATTCTCGTGCCCATTCCTTGATGAAAAGCGGTACAAATAGTTTAGATTCAGTCACTATCATAGCCGATATGTTTGACGATGAATAATATACCGGCGTTTCTTCTGAAGCATTGACTATTGTAGGACGCAAGCTTCCAACTTTAGAAATGGCGATGAACTGTTGTGTCATTCTATTATTCGCTACGTCAATAGGCTTCAGAGCTATCTTCATAGGATCTACTGTGGTTTCATACCCATTCTTTGGAAGATCAGAGAGTTCCAGTACACGACCAACTACCTCTTTATTCTGTTCCTTACAAACAGGAGCTTCTTTCATAACATCCTTAACTGTGATTCTAGCAAATCCTTCAGAAACAGTATCCTCCCTTTTGAAGTAGATTTGAGGCAGGAGAGAATATCCATTCCCGGCGACATCTGCTATAGGTATGGTCTTGATGCAATCTGCATCACCTGTTTCGATTGCAGCCAGAAGATCATCAACAAGAAGCGTAGAAAATCGTTGCTCTTTTTTTACAAAGGCTCTGGCATCGACGAATGTAATGTCGCTAGATCGAAGTCCTTTCCTTATGCATATTATAACTGTTTGAATTGTAGTTGAATGCCAGATGCCTTCAGGTAGGAGAACAACCTTTGATATCATTCCTGACTCGATCAGTTCCTTTCTAAGATAGCTTGTGGCTGGAACTTGGCTATAAGTGAATCCAATCGGAATGACACTTGTCAGGGTACCGTTTTCATTGAGGCTCAATGAACCTCTATAAAGGAAATCATATTCAATTCGTCGAAAGGTGCGGAACGGATCTGTTAAATTATAGTCCCGATCTATAGGTCCGAATGGAGGTGTCGCGATGACATAGTCAAACTGTTTGCCAACATTGGAGTCATCTGATTTCCCGGCCCAATCTCTGTAAGAATCCTTCAATGAGATCATTTCAGGGTTAAGGTTATGTGCGATAAGGCGCATCACACCTATGGCGTATGTTTTCTCATTAAGTTCCTCTCCATAATAATCAGCCTTTATTCCGAGTTCTATAGCATAGGACGCACTACCAGCATACGGGTTATATACGCTTCCATAGCCGTGGTACCCAGTGAGCCCGGCAATCAGTTTTGTAATTTCCACTGGTTGCATAAATTCTCCGGCTGAGCGTCCAGAACTGGCTGAAAGCCGCAATGTAAGCTCGTCATATAGTCTCGGGTAGAACTTCTGATACCATTCATCGGGTAATTCACGTACTTCGAGGAATATTCTTTCCAGCATAGAGGTGTTTCGAACAGACAGATTAGAAAGATCATTCGCAAATATCGGAAAGATATCTTTGAGCGCATACGTATAGACATTGTATCCCGGCAGATGATAGACAGTGTCTTCAAGCATCCTTACATCAAAAGAATATGGATTTATTCCATTCGTTTCTTTTCTGAAATCTTCATTGTTGTGCAAAGCCAAAGCATAAAGCACCACGCCGTAAGAATTATATGTCAACTCTCCTCGAAAAGAGTTCATAATTCTCCAGATTCTTTCTAACCCTTCCTCGTAAGTAAAATGTACCATAGTGAAATCCAATTAAACAACGATGCAAAGATACTTCATAACTGTGCAATGGATTTGCATTATAAATATTTCTTGCTTAAAACATCATACTTTGATTTCATCTTGCTCCTTAATGATTCTGGAGAAATCACCTCCACCTGCTCTCCGTACGAGCATATTAGGGACACCAGTTCATGATTTTGAAAAACAGTAATTTGTATTATGCGCTTTTCTTTATCCAATATCTTCTGGGATGGATGCAATGGTTTTGTAAGAATATATGGGAAACATTCTTTGCTGAATTTTAGGGCTATATTCTCAGGATTCCCATTCATTGGAACAGAAACTCCGATAACATCATCGAAATATTCATCGAAGTCAAATCTTGTGTTTGGTATATACTGAATATGAATTGGCTCTATAGTTCTTATCCTGTCCAAAGGAAGACTTATAAGTGAGTCTTTTCTTTGCTCTGTTATTCCAAACAGAAACCATCTGTCATTGTATTCTTTAAGGTAATAAGGATGCACGATATGAATCATATCGCCCTTGGTAAAATGCTTATATGTGATTTTAAGAACCTGATGATTAATGATGTAGTTATAGATTCCTGAAAGATTATCAATCCCTTTAAGATATTGATTTTTTTGATATCCGATAACAGATACGGGACTCTTCTTACGTCCAAGCTTGTCTTGAAAGTTGGTTATGAATTCATCAACCCAATCGAATCCACCTATCCCAGAGAATCGGGTCAACATTGCGAGCGCATCATCGAGAAGGTCTAGTTCATTATTTGAGAGTTCCTTCTTTATTATTGAGAAATTGGGATCTTGATACCTATAATAGCACTTGTGGCCATCGTAAATTCTTTCAATGGGAGCGTTCCACCCCTTTGAACTCTCCATATAGGCTATGTCATTGAAAATTGTCCTTTTCTTAACATAAAAGGACTCATCTTCCCCCTCATTCTCTTTGGGATAGTAAAACTCCTCCAAGGCCTTGTTGCAAGCATCAACCAAGTCTTCAATGAAAAATTTTTTGTACTTATTTGAAAAGCAGGCATCAAGAGCCTGATAGCGGATGATGGCGTGTTTGTTTGTTGGCATAGCTATTTTTAAGACTAATTAACTCAATGGTGAAAATTGCCACAGAGCATCTAATGCAAAGTTATGCTTCTTTGCGTCCTCTGCTGTTTGGAATATCCAAAAAGTCGAGGCGGTACTTCGTTACGGTGCGACGTGCTATGTCATAACCATAATGTTTGAGGATTGAGCAGATGTCATCATCGGTGTATGGTTTGTGCTTGTCTTCATTGTTGATGATTTTGGAGATCTTTTCCAGAATTTCATAACGTGAGACACGCTTGCCGTTCAACAAACATATACCTTCATCGAAAAGTGATGGTGTATCAAGAGAAATTTTATCTTGTTTGTCTAAAGTATAGGTTCTCTCTTTTGTGAATACTCTGACATTTTGAGTGGCTCTTGAAATGCCGCTGATTTCAATGCCGCAAGATGCAGAGACTGATTGGAGAGTCATTGGTTTGCAAGAAGAAAAGCAGCCTGTTCTTAACAAATCCATCTGGTAGTCAATACAGGAGCCAATTATTGTCTCTAACCTCTCTCGGCTTATGGTCCCGTCAAACAATTCATAAACAACAAAATAGTAGCCTTCTGAATTGAAATCAGAGAATCCGCTGGTTAGAGACTCATACGAAAATGAATCAACCCCATTATGGATATCGTTCAGTTTATTCGTGTAGTATGTTTTGACGAGATTGCCAGAATACCTTATCTGAATACCATAGCCTGTGACGTTGTATATTGGATAGGTATGATCTGTGGGAAAGGTATCGTGTACTTTCCCGGCGTTTTCAATCAGAAATTGCCCAAGAGCCTGAGCGTTTTCACAATCTATTGCAGGCAATGATACTTCTGCTCCATTGGAACATTTGACATCAAAAGATGTCAAGCCATTTTTAAGGTTGCAAGTGACTGTTAATTCGTTATCTTGAAACTTGTAAGAGAATGTTGGATTTTTTCTCGCCATTATATGTCTTTACTGTAATGTGATTATGATATAAAGTTAATTGAGATTGATAGGGTTTATCTTGCGATTTTGGGTGATGAGTTTCTCAGATCTAGTGTCCAGAATGACACCGTCTGCCAGTCTCTTATGCATACGTCCCTCTTATCTTAGAAATATACTCGTCCACATCCATTCCATTGAAGCGGTCACCGACTTTATTGATCAATTCATCAAGGTAACTTTCATTAAATGATGGCTCATAGTCAATGATCTTCAAAAGTTTAAGCGATGAGCGGTCAATCTCTCCGGTTTCGATGTTCTGTTTGCCCAATGCCTGAATTCCATACTCTTTGTAAAGAAGATTCCGTTCTTCGTTCTTCAGAATTTCACGCTCAACTGACACGACGATGGTTCCGTAGTTCTTGGTTTCAAGATGGATGTTTGATTTGTCTTTTCCACCGGCATCTACAAGGGTTCCGTAAAAATATAGTTCGGCGTCTGCCCATAATGCTTCTGAGCGGTAAAAATGTGTGGATGGAGTAATGCTTAAGATGCTATTATCTCTTTCTGGTGTCTTAAACTCAAAATCGTAGTAGTTCTTGATGGCCATAGTCTGAATCTGTTCGATGGCTCTGGCTGATGGCAATTCCAAAGTGTCGATTGATTGTGTTGACGCCACCATTGACGCTATTGCTGCGAAAGCGGTTTCAGCTTGCTTTGTTACTGTGAAAATATTTCTTACGGAGCCTGGCTCAATTCGATATGCGATGTCTGGCCTGTTGCCTTTCATGCCGGGGTATAGAAGCGGCTCTATATTAGACAATAAAGAAATAATCTCCTTTATGTCGTAATTGTCAGGAGTGAGTGGGTTGTTGCCTTTTAGTCCCACGATGTGAATCTCTATTTGACCTAAATTCCCCATACAGACAAATATATGAAAAAACTTTCGTATTCATTTGTTTATTGCTATCTTTTTCGAGTTTGAAATATTAGGGCGCCGTTGTGCTTTCTGTCAGGAATAGTCTGTCCGGAATCGAACCGCTTGCGCTGGAGTCTCCCCGAATCCTTACGAAGTTCAAAGAGCGCGACGTGGAGAGCGGTGACTTCATCTATCGGCCGATCTGCAAATATTTAGACCTGAAGACCAAGATTATTCTGGCACTGGCTTACCAATATATTCTTGCGAAGTTTGACAGGTATTTTCATCGGAATATGCTGTTCATGCGCGCGCCGAGGCGTGTGGAAGGGAACCGGTATGAGATGCCTAAGTTTACGGACGCCATCGATTTGGTGTCGGACTTCAGGAGGCGGAACAACGGCAAGCCAATTTATGTGGGGGAATGTGACATCCAGAAGTTCTACGACATATTCAATCATGATGTGATTATCAGCTGCTTTGAGGATCTTTTTGCCGAGGCGAAGGAGAAGGATGGCGCTGAGGATGAGAATTATGATTCCTTGCGCCTGGTGATAAGAACTTATCTGGATTCGTACAATTATCCTGAGTGTGTGATGAGCAAAAACGACGACCCTGAATATTGGAAAAATGAGGTTCGTCGTCATCGGAGTGATGCATGCCCTGAGCCTGTCTGCCGCTTCAAGTGGGTTGGTGACAGCGCTTCCGTTTCATCTGGTTGCTACACGGAGGAGGAATTGTTGAAGGCAAAGAAGGATAAAAAGCTTGGCATTCCTCAAGGCGGGCCGCTTTCCGGCATAATGGTCAATGTGGTCATGCGTGTTGTGGACAAGCCGATAGTGAAGTCGAGTTCTCCGGACAAATTGTTCGTCCGCTATTGCGATGACATACTTCTGATGCACACAGACAAGAAGGCCTGCGAGAATTATCTGGAGTGTTATTACCGTCAGTTGATATCGTGCAAACTGGTCCCGCATCCAAGAAGGGATGTGACTGGTTGTAAGTCTGGACGGAAAACGAAAACGGAATTTTGGCATTCCAAATCAAAGAATGTTTATTTATGGGGTTCGGGCGAGGGTGACACATCCGATTGGGTGGCATTCGTGGGCTACGAGATGCGCCGGACCGGCGAGATCCGCATCCGCAAGGATAAGATAGATGAGGAGTTCAAGCGGATCGCCCATCAATATTATAACATAATATATTCAAAGAAAGTGACTTCCGGAGAACCGATGCCGGAGGAAGATCGGCTCGGACTGATTGAAAGCATGGATTCTCTTTCCAAGCATATTCTTAACTATGTCAAGGTTGAGAATAATGTATATGCCCGTTCTCAGGCTCGCCGCCTGGACAAGTACCTCTATCGTAAGACTCGTCAGGCAGCGGCAAGAATAGGCATCGCCGATCCCAAGAAGGCCGCGCGGGAGCGGGTGACATATCTTGATCGGGTGACAGGAAAGGTGGGTGACAACAAAGCCGATGTGTAGTTCCCTTTCCGTGGATTTATGCTAAATGATTTATTATTACCCAGTGGCCGTCTTTACGTCCTCCAACGCGTTCGAGAATTTTATAATCATCCCGCAGTATTTTTAGTTCTCGAGAAATCTTACTTTCGGACATATCAACTTTTTTTGCCAATTCCGGTATTGTTATCTTGCAGTTTTCTGATATTGATGATATGATAATGCTCTGTATGTCAGAAAGTTCTTTCTTGTCATCTTTCTTGTCATCTTTCTTGTCACCTGTCATGGCAGGAATCCCAAAACATTCAGGGTTACATGGAAGATCAATCAAGAAATATGTCCGTTCTTCATCCGTTTCAATAATAGCACGCGGAGATCCATTTTCCTGCAATTTTTGCTGAATGGTAGGAATGCCGGTAGCCCGACCCTCTGTCAAATCCAATTCTTTCAAGAACTCTCCTAAACGACGGTTTGTGTATCGGCGGGAACGAAGCATACGAGCCTCACGGATAGCCTGCATGGATATGGTATGGTTGGGGCCTCCAAAGTTGAGAATACTAATCTTATCAGGCTCGATAGTAATCTCAACAGGTTCACGTTCAATATAGCTGCGGTGATAAAGGCTATTAACAACAGCCTCTTCCAAAGCTTGATAAGGATAATTGTATGTCACAATAGAACGCTCTGTATCCTCCGGTTTATGGATTATCTTTTGAATAATATTTGTCTTGAGGTAATTCATGGTGTCACGAATCATCTTGGGCACACAGCCTCTTATCGGGGCTATCTCTATGATGTTGTCAGGATCTTGCAATCTGCCCTTAGGAAATATCACAATCTCTACCTGGGTCATTTTGAAAAACTTCTCGGGATGCTCACAGAACATCATAGCAGCAACATTCTTGACCTTAAATCCTTCAGGTGTCGTTTCCAATAAATCCATTTGGTCGAGAACCATTTTCAAGTTGTCGCCGGAAAGGTCTTGGTCAGCCAAGTCACTACCTACTTCAACAAGAAAGTCTCTTAGCAAAGTTGTTGAAATATCTCTTAGACTTATTTGGTCATTGCCACGGTCATCAAACGGAGTACGATTAGCCAAGTTTATCAATTCACGCTCATATTCATCTTTCGGCACGATGCTGCTACTATTATAGCGAATATAATAGTTGAAGTCTTTTTGTTTAGCCGTTATACGGTCTGGCACCTTATATGGACGGCGTTCTCCTGCCGTGACTTTGATTACAAGAATAGTCTTGCCATCAACCTCTTCTATGAAAAGACGAGGCTGATAGTAGGGACGGATAAGATTGTTACAGCCAACCATATCCTTCTCTATCTGTTCGATAGAATCAGGATTGACACCTATGACTGGACGAACTGCATGACCATGTTCTTCCTTTACTCCCACAATAATGTAACCACCACCTGTATCCTCAAAATCATTGGCAAAGGCACATATGCTACGATATATTGTATCAGGATTCCAACCTTCCTTGTATTCCAACTGGTTGCTTTCCACTGCACTTCCGTTTAGAAGGCTTTCTATATTTATTGGTAATGCCATAATAATATTTAGCAACTTTAGCAACACACAGTTAAGTGTGAAAACACATAAATATATGAAAAAACTTCCGTATTCATTTACCTTTCAAGATTATTTTGTTTTTGTGGTTGCGAACTAATGAATTCAAATATTTCACAGTTATGGAATATGTCGGGCACGAGGACGAAGGCAATCCGAATGTTGTGCGCATAGGCAGCGAGTGGATTGAGCTTGAAAGGTACAGCAAAGAGGAGGTCCTGCAGATGTTGATCGATCCCGAGGATGATCTTGCGATTACCGAAAAGGACACGGCTCTTCTTTGCGACAAATTCTCGTACGAGTATAGTTTCTATTTGGCGCAAGCCTCTGGAAACAAGCCTCTTGCCGAATGTATGGATCAGTTGGAAAAGATGGACGCTTTCTGTAACTCGTGGCATTTCGTGATCAAGATCTGGCAGGCTCCGGGGGAATATGTGAGTGTGGATGAGCTTCGACAATTCGAGGCGCGCCTTCTACGGAAACAGGTTCTCGGCTCTCCGTTATATGCGGTCGGGCATAGTGATTCTCTTAAGCCTGGTGAGGTGCGGCTTCTTTTGGCGACTTTTTACCACGAGCGGTGCTGGCCGGGGGAGTTCGAGTTTGAGTGGACTGACAAGTGCCGGACTCTTCCGATAACGGAACTTCAGAAATGCGTCCCCGGACTCAGAAAGACCGTCGAGGAAGAGGCGTTGCCACAATATGTGGAAAGCGTCTTTCACGACCAGATTGTGAATTGCGTGATGGATCTTAAATACTATAAGGGGCTCGGTTGGGGAGCGACACGAAAAGCGTTGGAATATTTTCTGGAGAAAGGCAGTGCGATAGAACGCTCTCTTTATGAATATGTTGTCAACGCCCGTAACGCTATCGGGAGGGGACACTTCAGAAAAGCAGAGTTTTTCCTGAAGGCAAGCCTGTGGGCGGTGGAAAAAGGCGCTGAGGTTAATTATACATTCAGTATATTCAGCACACGCACGGCTTTGGACTGTGTCAAGGAAATTCAGGAGAAACATCTTGACTCAAAGGTTGAATCTCTTGTGAAAGCGCTTGAAGACTCTCTCCTTTCGCGCGGCGCGAAAACCTTCGGCGAGATGAGGGCCGGACGCCTTGCGAACACGGACTATTTCACGGAACTTCGTTACCTTCACAGATGATATGATTACGGCTTCCAGTTCAAAAGAAGATCCCTGATCCGGAAATGAGAGGTGTCATCAAGGAGACAATCAAATCTACCGATGCATACTATTGTCGGGCAACCGGAATGAGGAAAAGATTTCGGGATTATGCTTCGTGTATTAAAAATGGCTTTCACGGGGCAATGCTGATTCTGTACATTCCCTGTCTTGTAAAACAATTGGAACCCGTTCTTCCAGGTATGAAAAACTATGCGTGCCTGAAACAGTATACTCTTGATTGCTAACGAGTTGTTATTCCAGGTGCGAACATATTCACACACCTGAGAGTCGAAGGTGTCGGTATAGAGCGTTCTGTCGGTGCTCTGGACTTCCAGGTGTGAGAAAACGCACGCACCTGAAACATTATCGGGATGATAGCCAGTGAATTGCTCTTCCAGGTGTGAGTATTTTCGCGCACCTGGGTATATTATGGTTCCCTGATGACATTGAGGTAAATGCCATCAGAATCCGATCTTCTTGATGCTCCCGGCGCGCTGGAGGGTTTCGGTGCGGCAATATTCAGACAGCACGTTGTAGTCAAGGGATTCGTTGCCGGTGAGGACGGCGTCCACGGCTTTCATCCGGGAGATGTTCTCGATCTGGCCGCCGCTGAAATCGAATTCAGAGGCGAGCCTTGTGGCGACATCGTCAGAGAGGCCGGGGATCAGGGATTCCCAGATCTTGGCTCTAACGGCGGTTTCCGGTCTCTTGAAGTCGATCTTGTAGAGGAAACGCCGCTCGAAGGCCTTGTCGATGTTGTCGGTGAGGTTGGTTGTGGCGATGAGGATTCCTTCCATCGACTCCATCTCCTGAAGGATTATGTTCTGAATGGCATTCTCCATCTTGTCCACGGCGCTCTCGGCTCCCTCCCGGCGTATTCCGAAAATCGCGTCAGCCTCGTTGAACAGCATAATAGGCTGGATTTTCTTTTTGGAGCACATCTCCTTGTACGCCGCGAAGGCTGCCTTGATGTTCTTCTCGCTTTGCCCCACCCACATGCTCTTGATCTGGTCCACATTGACCGGGAATATGTCCCTTCCGGTGGCGCGCGCCAACTGATAGACAGTCTCTGTCTTGCCGGTGCCTGGACTGCCGTAGAAGAGGCAGGCGAATCCTTTCCTCATCCCGTGCTCTTCAAGGTTGGCGGTGATATTCCTGAAATTCTGTGGTTGGAGAAGATTGGAGAGCCTTTCCACCTGGGCGTTCACGTCCGTGTTGAAGAACAGTTTTTTCTCTGTCACCTTCTTGTGGGAAATGAGGCTGTTGTTGATGTCGTTCGTCTCATTCCTGCTTTTCATCTTGTGATTCGGCAGGAATTTCTTCAGTCCTTTTTTCGTGAACCTGTAGGAACCCCTGTCAAAAAACGATTCGGCCGAGTCAAAGACAAGAAGTCCGTCCGTGATCAGCTGGTTCTCACCTCTTTCCAGAGACCTCAGCATCGCTCGGAAAGATTTTGTGGACGGTAGGGCGTCCCGGATGTCGGACTGGTCGAACTTGTCCTTGCATTCGCTCACATACAGCGCGCACAGATAGACAACAACCGTCTTCAGGTCTTTGTTCTTCGTGTAGCAGGAAAGCGTCTTGACAAACGGAATCTCCTGGTTGGCCATTAGTGCTGAATTGATTTCAAGGAACAACGACTCGTCGTCAAGGTCATTGCGGGAGTTCCTTTCGTAGAGGTCCATGATGGTGTCAAACAATTCCTCTTCTGTCATCTTTGAATAATCCGGAGCGATGAACGGCTTGTCGGCGGCAAGGCATTTCAGGACACCCATCGGCACATTGTAGCCTGAAGAGTCGATTCCGCTGTTTCGTTTGAGCAGTCTTTTGGAGACGAGGTCCTCAATCTCATCCAGATGCATCAGCAATGATGTCCGGTGACATTGAAGATGTGAGCACAGGTTCTCAAGGGTGACCGCGGACCAACCGGACTGCTCTATGAACAAGGAAAACAACACGGCCTGTGTTTTCGTGATTTTCAGCCTCTCGCCAAGGTAGGAGGAGAACGGTTCGACCATATTCATAAACTCATCCGTCAGGCCCGAGTCGCTGGATCTGGAGACGATGCCGTCCACCGCCTTGAGAAGAGTCAGGTTCTCAAGCTCCTTAGGCGTCGGGGGCTGCAATGTCTGTCCGTTGTCTTCCAGGTTGGATAATACGCTGTTTCTTCTTCTCATAGTCTTTTCATTTTTATGGTTAATACTATCTTCTTCGCTGTTTCTCAACCAAAATTTTGATAGATGTCGTGGCCGTCGTTTGTATGGCCGGGCGGACATATGTCGTGAAGATGTGCTCCTCTTGTGGTTGAGCCGTGCGGCGGTTGATAACAATAAAAACAGTGCCATTGTTCAAAGATTGTCCGGCCTATCTGGACACATTCGTTAAATGACATAGTTCGCACTTTTTTTATAGTTTATGGTTGCGGAAAGAGTGCTTTTCGTGTATTCATTATAAATAATAATGATGCTATGATTTGGAAATTTTTGTTACTGGCTTTCATCCTGATCTTTGTGGTGATCACGGTGCTGGATGTTCGTAAATTCTATGGATTTTTTGTGGATACATTCAGTGCTGACGATGAGTCTATTAAACAAGAGTTCAGAGGCCTTTTGTCAAGAAAAGATCTTTATGTGATGAGCCTGAGCAACTTGGTGATGACGGTCTTGTGTCTGGCAAACTTGGTGATGCTGTGTTACATCCCGCTTTACGGTGAGCCTGTGTGGCTGACTTGGGAATGGATTGCCGGAGACATAGTTGTCAGTGTAGTGTCAGGAGTGGCATCGTTCTTTATCAATAAAAATGTGTTCGGAATAGTGGCTCCCATTGTGATCAAGGCCAAGCGTTGCACGGATTTTTCGGGCGGTGAGCGGATCTGCTATTGGTTGCTCCGGGAAAGTGATGGAACACTGATATATTTGGGTGTCGCCGTCGCGGCTCTCACAATCATAGGATTCTTTTGATGATTGGAATAAGAGTTTTTTTATTAAATTTGTATTCGGAGAACTGCCACGTGAAAGTCCTTTTGCCTTAAAAGGAAAGACAACTTGATTCAGATTATAACTCAAGTTTCGCAAGTGAAAAATAATTGAAATAAAAAAGG
>UMHM01049838.1_pt1 | contig 26039 bp, 17 predicted proteins | sample 1965501 | NCBI WGS metagenome assembly UMHM01 (sample SAMEA4836095, study PRJEB28245) | human gut metagenome | biome: gut microbiome; material: fecal sample | place: Denmark | collected 2008
GGATGGCAATAATAATAACATGTAGATAGAATCGCTATCCACATTTGTAATATACTATATACAGTGCAAAATGTAAATGAGTTCTATACTGCAGTATTTTTAATATCTAAACAAAGCCCCGATTAACCCCAAACGCTCTCTCAATCGTTGCGAGTTCATATGTTTTGAGTTTTATTCAGGAAAAAATATTTGGACAAACCCCATTTCGAAGCTTCTGAAAAGCTATCTCGTTGAGGTTGAACGATTTTTAGAGGTATTTTGTTTGGATTCCATCGGGAAAATGTTTGTATTTACACAAAAAAAGGAGTGAAACCACTCCTAAAGGTCGATATCCAGCATGATTGGACAGTGGTCAGAACCATAGATATCATCTAGAATCTTGGAATCTACGATTTTATCCTTCAAATCATTCGATACGAGCCAGTAATCCAGCCTCATTCCAATATTTTTCTCTCTTGCCTGACCACGGTAACTCCACCATGAATATTGGACAGTTTCTGGATGCAGAACTCGATACGTATCTACTAAGCTGCTTAACAGATTCTCTTTAAAACTGTCTCGTTCTTCATCAGAGAATCCTGCTGTGCCACGAATCATGTCAGGATACGGAACATCAATCTCATCATTGGCCACGTTGAAGTCACCGCAGACCATGACAGGCTTATCTAAAGACTTTAAATGATTTCCAAATGCTTCATCCCACGCCAATCGGTAATCTAAACGCATTAAACCATCACCTGATGTCGGTGCATAGACGGTTACAAGATAGAATTCTGGATACTCCAGAGTAATGGTGCGACCTTCATCATCGAATTCAGGCGCATTTATTCCGTATTTAACGGATAAAGGCTCCTTTTTGCAAAGAATCATAGTACCACTATAGCCTTTTTGCTTGGCACTATTAATGTACAGATACGGGTAATTCTCCGTATATGATTCGATTTGTTCTGGCTGAGCCTTTGTTTCCTGAATACAGACAAAATCTGTGTCAAGTTCATCCAGAACATCTGTAAAACCTTTTTTCATCACAGCTCGAATCCCATTCACATTCCATGAAATAAGTCTCATTAAACGATACCTCCTTTTGTTTGTCAAGTATATGTTATTACACTAAGCTTAGATAATTCCAACAGCCGTTCCCGTCACGAAACACAAACAAAATCTCGGCGAAAAGAGTTTACGCCGCCCCAAAACAAACAAAATCCCGTTGAACACAAACAAAATCTCTGTAATTTCCCTTAAAATTCGCTTTTCTAGGTTAATTTATTATATTTCATATGGTTTATATCGGTGCATAGCATGGATATAAACGGGAAAATGTTTGGATTGCATCAACAAAAAAAACAAGCAGTAGAAATGATGATCTACCGCCTTTTCTGACTGCTCCCGATGACTAAAGTCACGGGGTTCTCATTGACGAGCACCATCAGGAAGTCCACCATAGGCAATAACCGACAGTTTCCTATCGGACAGAGGGAATATGGATATGTTTCCAGTGCTCTGAGAACCATTCTGATGCCAGAACGAATCTTTACTTCCTTTCGGAAGATTTAAGCATCAAGGCTGGAGTCGACAGCCTTATTCAACATTCCACCCAACGACTAAAGTCGTGGGCTACCTGCTGGTTCAATTGTGTTTACTTTGCTGTTTGTTTCTTGTCTTTGATTTCCTTCTTGTACTTGTAATACGTTGCTCTAGGAATATCAAGTTTTTCAATCAGTTCAATATCTGAATAGGTTCCATTGAATGATTTTGAATACTGTATGATCTGCTTCTTCATATCCTCAGCCTTTGGGATATTATAAACAGCTCCTTTTACTCCACCGATTTGAGAACCGTTCTTCTTGGCTGCCATTAGTGCAGCTCTTTTTAGGTTGGATGTCATTTCCTTACTCAATCCAGCCTGCTCAGCACAGCACTTCAGACATCGTATGACATATTCTTTAATCTGCCCTCCAGGTGGCTTGACATCCATAGCCTCAAACAGTTTCTTGATAAATGAAAGATTGCATTCAGGTGTATTGATAAAGTAGATATCAATGTTTCTGAAAAAGCATTCCACGTAGAAATCAAAGAAATCCTCTTCATTTCTGAAATCCTTTAACGTCATGAAATAATCACAGAAATATATCGTACTCCTGCCTTCGATACGTGGAAGATACTCCATCAGTTCATCCGAATTCACACTTACCAGATGAATATCATGATAAAGCTCAAACAGATTCGGCATCGTCTTTCCATTCTTTTTTTCTTCTTCTGATGTCTTGAAATAATATCGTTTCATGGCTCTATTATATTCTATTTTTTAAACCATGACAATTATAAGTCTGTAAAAAAAATCTATATTTAGGTGTTGCGTTTCTGTACTTTCGCTGCTATTATGATTTTAGAAAGTACATATTTAGTTGTGTTATTTGTAGACTTTATACCATACAACACGCTTTTGGAGGATTAATATATGGATGGAAACAGAATAGACGGCAATGCATTGCATTTTGGTATCTACAATCATGTTCTGACAGTAGATACCGATAAATTAGTAACTCGAAAACTGATAGTTCTCAAAGATGGAAAACTTCCGGTTGCTTTCACCAATTTCGATATGTTTGCTGGAGGCTCAGGGACTCCTCTGAAACATCTGGACAGCAACGACGGACCTCAGTACCTGTATGTATGCAAGTTTCTCAATTATGTATTCTTTGAGAAATATTCCATTACGAAGCTGACGGATATAACAGCTGAAATGCTCATCTCTTTTTTAAAAGGCTATGGTTCATGCACTCTGCCAAATGATGATGAAAATACATCCAGAAGCAAATCCTCAGTGAACAGGTGTGTCAATTATATTCTGAGCTTTGTACATGAACTGGAACGTCAGAATCACAAGACAAAAGTAGACTGGAAGAAAATCTACAGGAAAGTCAAGAAAATCAGCACAAAGGCAAGACGTGTCATAACAGAAGAACAGCTTGCGTTTGAGATTCGATACAAGGAAAACGTCAATGAAATATTCAGGGATATTACAGAAGAAGCTTTCCAGATCATTATGCAGGTGATCATAGACAGGCATACAAACATTCTGATGCTTGCTGCTTTGGGAGCTTTTGCAGGGCTGAGACCTTCGGAAGCCTGCAATGTACGCCGAGAAGAATACGGCGGAATCTTTTTCGAGCTGTTTGGCGATGAAATCTACAACATCGAAATCGACCTGACAAAAGAAGTCCGTCTACGCAGTGACGATGTACCTGTCGGAGGCATAAAAAAGCACAGAAGACAAAAGGTATATCCAGCATTTATCGCTGAATTTCGAACGCTGTATGAAATCTACATGGAGTTTATTGAAGGCAGAAAGTTTGAAACCGATTATGGTCCATTGACAACGAATCAATATGGCAAAGCTTACACATATAATGCTTATTTGCATGAATTCAAAAAGGTCATCTGCGAAGCCAGAGAGATAATGATTCACAGTGACAATCCAAGTACACAGCTTTACGGGCATATGCTGTACACTCATTCATTGACTCCGCATATATTCAGGCACTGGTTTACGGTAAAGCTAGTTCAGTTTGGTGAACAGCTTCCTACAATCATGAAATACAGAGGCGACAGAAGTCCAGAATCTGCCAACACCTATCTGCAGAACAAGAGCGAGCTTATCAAACAGCTTGACAGTGTTGAAGATGAAATCTGGAGCTATAACACATGGAGGGTAAATAAAATTTATGGTCAATCTAACCCAGAAAATCAAGAATCTAGCACTACAGAATAACATTCCCTATCAGGACTGCACTGCTAAACTGACGGAGTATTTCGTTTTTAACAACTGGTTCAATGACACTCCCAAAGTCATAAATAAAGAACTTTATATCTCAGATGAGACATGGAACAACAACGAAAATGAAATCGTCAGCTACTTCAGCTCATTCAACAAAACACCTGAGCAGAAACATGAAAGGCTTGTCCAGATGTTTGAAAAGGAATTTCCCGAAACTTTTGGGTATTTCAACAGATTCAAAAGAGATGTCACTGTTGACAGAAGCTCTGTTGTAGGTGTTCTGGATTTTATGCTTTATTACCTTCCTGGTGAGATTGCTTTTTCCAGCAACAACGAAATCAAGTATCTGTTAAAAGACGCATCAGAACACCTGAAAAGATGTGATGCCGAAGTGCTCGTTTTCTTCATCAACTGGCTGAGCGAAAGCCGAAGTATCCGAACCGCTTTTAACGGACTCTATCAGGTGAACAACTATTCAAAAGCCAAGAATAATGAAGCATATGACCTGAACTTCTATCTAAATGTTCTTTATCATATGCTGAACGCTGACTATATTTCAAAGAATCAAATGTACCTGAAAGCAGCCAAATCCAAGGATTTCATTGATACATGGCTCTTTATCTCACTGCACTTTCTATGTGCTTTGAGAACAACAGATTTATTACGCTTCCCACACCCCAAACTTGCCTATTCACCTGAAGAAGTTTTAGAGAAAGTCAAAACGGGTGAATTCACAGATGAAGACGCAAAACGTACGTTGCTGTCTATAAATGTATATTTAAATGCGGTCCAGCTGACTCCAAACAAGACGAAAGACTACTCTGGAATTTCGACCATTCATTTTCACGTACCTTCATCTCTGGAAGTGCACGTCGGTACTCTGTTCGCGATTGCTGAGGCACATTTTCAGCTGTCTGTAGCAGATAAAAGCCAGCCACTGCTTCGAGTTATCCGTGAATACAGAGATATCAAGAAAGCAATGGGAGATGAGATTGCAAATCTGTTCATCAAATCCAACTTCCACTGTCGTCAGGCAAACAAGTCATTCCTTCAGATGATTGAGTATCTGACAAGAGATGTGATTGCATCCAACAATGATTTCAACGTAAAAGGCTATGAATTAGCATCAAGAGCACGTTCACACAAAGGAAGCTTTACAGAGTTTGCGAACACGACACGAGTATATCTGCAGGACCAGAAAATGTCTGGATATACTGCTGATTTTGTTGCACACGAATTACTGGAGCGTGGTGTGCTTTCAAACATTGCCACAATGCTTCTGAAAATGCTGTACAAGGATAAATTCGAAGAACTTGGCGTAGAGAATCAGACAAAACTGATAAAGGAACTGTCTATGTCTCCTTTGGAAATCGAAAACTCAATCGGCGTCATGCAAAGAGCAACGAATCAATCCAAACAGACGGCAATTGAAATCATCAATGCAGCAAACAAACAGGAGATTCTTGTCATTCTTCACCGTATCGGCAACGACGAGGCACTCTCTAAGACCGAAGGAAGCCTGTGCATCATGTCTGCCATGAAAAAGCAGTGCCCTTTCAAGGAAAAAAGCACATGTATTGGCTGTCAGTATGAAGTATCGACAAAAACGACCGTATTCCAGCTGGCACAAATGTCACTGGACCTTAAAAGCCAGTATGATAAAGCAACCACTCAAATTGAAAAAGACCGATTAAAGACAATCGTTACCCAAACCATTCTGCCTAAATTACAGGATGTCCTGCTATGTATCAAGGAAAACTACGGTGATACTGAATTCAGCATAATGAACAATCTAGTAAAGGAGCTAACTATAAATGAGCAACAACAACAACAACATCAATAGAAACAACATCATCACATCAGTCATCATGATTCCTGAACTGAATGAGTTTTCCTATAAAGAGGCTAAAAGACTGTTTCTAAGCTACAAGGAAAAAGGTGTTATCACAGGCGGGTACTTTGATGACAAAAGCTGGAGTGTAACGGACGAATATGCCAATTACGGATTGAACTTTGATTTAAGGAATATTGACTGTGATACCTTTCTGAATACCATTGGTATCACAAAGCATGAATTCATCAATTACGTAAAAACGTATACGATATTCAAGTTTGGAGAACTTGCTTTCACAACGCTTCGGGATTTTGTTGGACAGCTAAAGCATTTCATTGCATCCTACGACTTTAACAAGCCAAGATTCGTTGATGATTACTACTATAATACGTGTAATCAAATCTCAGAGTTCTTTTCGCTTATTAAAATCAGTGATGATTCGATTCAGGACAGTCTTTTAAGAGCTTTGGAAGATGTTCAGGACGATTTCAGAAAAAGAGCCCCAACACATCAGAGAACACTGGCTTCCTTTGAATCCTATTTTAAATTCAACGATATTCTAAGCCGGTTCTGGGAAGAATCTACTGATGAAGATGAAAAACTGTTCTATTTCCCTGTTTATTTGTGGTGGAATCTTTCTGGTGTTCTTCCTATGAGACCTCGTGAGTTTGTTCTGACTCCAAGAAACTGCCTGAAAAAATCAGGTGATTCATGGACACTCACAATCGTCAAAGACAAGCTGAAAGGCAGTGGCAGGAAAGTATCATATAAGATATCGACAGATTATGAGCGGGTTACGTATTCGGTTCCTGACAAGTTTGCGGATTTAATCAGATGGTATCTGGAAGCAACAAAAAAGTATTCTGATAACGAACTGTACACACTTTTTATTGCTGATACGCACTATAAAAAGTGGGATAGATGTATTCCCTACAACAGCCGTTATTTTACCTATCATAATCTTTGTACCTGTCTGAGATATTTCTTTGAACAGATTGTTTCAGAAAGATATGGATATCATATCGTTTATGATAAATCCCTGCGTAACCTGACTTCAAACGATATTGAATACATCTACCTTGGTGATACACGACATCTGGCTATGATCAATATCGTCATGGAAGGGGCTCCTCCTATGATTGCCTCTATTCTTGCAGGTCATGACAATACAAACATGACAGCATTTTATTTCAGCAATGTAGCTGAATATGTGGAATGTAAGGCAAGAAGACAGTATGTGAGGATGATTCAGGGCAAACAGACGTATTCAATCAGTAAACGATACAATCAGCCTTTGCTTGCCAAAAACTATATACCTCTTGGTGACAACAGGTTCTGCTGTAATCCGCAGGTTGCAGAACATGACTTCTCGTACTGCCTGAATATTGCAGATGACAATGGATATATTGGCAGCTGTGAAAAATGCATCTATTACAGAAATTCAGGAACGAGCTTCAAAAAGACAGAAGAAAACATCAGAAACGATTTACAGATTCAATTAGCCACACTAAAGGATATCGTTCACGAATACAGACTGCATGTGAAAAATAAAGAAGATATCGAACAGGCGGTTTTAAAGCTTCAAAACGCCGAGTATTCGTACAGACGATTCAAGATGGAACAGATGCTGCTGGAAAACACGGAAAAAGAAGAAAATGAAGGAGATGACTAATATATGGCACGACCTAGATCATTCACAGAAGACGAACTCATTGCTTTAATCAACGAATATTATCTGGAATATCCAAACAGGATGATTAAAACATCAGACCTTGAGCGATATGCAAGGACTCATGGACACCCTAATTTCAAGGCGTATTCCATTCGACGCTGTGCAAAAGCTAAACAGTATATCGACCAAATCAACGCCAGCAATCAGGTGACATTGGAAACGACAATCGTCACATGGCGACAGCTTGATGTCGATGCTTTTCTGAATCTGAACCGTTCAAGAAGTGACTTGAAAAATGCTCTGATTCAGCGTGACAACTATTATGGCGAAGTATGCCGCAGTGCTGGAGAATTTCTCAGGGACAAAGAGCATTTGGAAGATAAAATCAGACGGATGAAATCTGAAATCAATGATTTAAAGAGTCAGATTGCTGAATTAGAGCAGATGAATACCAATAAAATCAATCGGTATTCACAGGAAATGCTTTCAAAAATGAAGAAGGTTCTGGATACGTATGTTTATCCAGATATTGCAAATGAGATTCTGAAAAAAGAAGGACTAGACTCTTTGTTTGGCCTGTACGTCAACCCTGAAAGTGTTGAATCAGAGCTGATTACTCCTGAATCAGTACTTGAAATCAGCAGTAATCAAGCCACCACTTCAGATGAAGTCGATACAGTAGACTCTATTCAGGATTTGATGGGAGGCTTTGATGATGAGTAAGAAAAGAATCTTTGCAGAAGAACATCCTGAGTACCTGAAGTATTGGGATTTTGACAAGAATACACTTGACCCGTACAAAATCGGACCAATGTGCAACGAAAAAGCCTACTGGAAATGCGAACATGGTCACAGTTTTATACGTACTGTTGATGGGTTTGTTAGAAGAACTCAGAAGTGTCCAGTATGTCAGGACCGAAAGGCAAATGTAATCTCCAAACCTGAAATCATGAAATTCTGGGATTTTGAAAAAAATACCCTTGATCCAGAGACTACACGAGCCAACAGTGAAGAATATGCATGGTTCAAATGTCCAAAATGCGGTTATTCATGGCAGGCACAGATTCGTGCCCGACAAAGAAAAGACAAATGCCCTGTCTGTGAGACGAACATGGTCGTACATAAAGGTGTCAACGATTTCCGTACAGTGTATCCTCAGCTTGCTCTGGATACTTCTGATGAGATGAATCCAGATATTGATTTGAATTCTCTGAGTGCAGGAGCTCATGTGAGAATTCACTGGAAATGTCATGTATGCGGATTTGAATGGGATGCCCCAGTCTACGGACGTATTCGGCGATATAAGGGAAACTATAAAATCGCATCATGTCCTGCCTGTAGTAAAAACCAGAGAAAAGACGGATATGACATTGATTATCCTGAACTCGTGCCATTATATTCTCCAAACAACCCGATTCCCTTTCAGGATGTTCGAGGCTATAACTCGAAACTGTTGTGGATTTGCCCGAAACATGGTGAATTCGAACAAGAACTGAGAAATATGATGCGAGCTGTAAAAAACGGTAACACAGGCTGTCCATACTGCCACGGTTCTCAGGTCCATCCTGATGAAAGCTTTGGTGTACTTCATCCAGAATTTGTAAAGGAATGGGATGAGTCCAACGAGAAAACTCCGTATGACTACACAGAACATTCAAGCTATATAGCTACTTGGCACTGCCCTGATTGCGGTACAAAATGGGAGGCTGCTTTAGATACTCGTGCAGCTGGCTATGGCAAATGTCCTAAATGCTATGGTAGTCAGACATTCAAGGAACGATATCCAGAACTTGAAAAGTATTATTCAAAAGACAATGATTTACCATTTGAAGACGGAGTCGTATCTGATCATACTTACCGACTCTGGACATGCGAACATGGACATGAATTCGAAGATTCTTTTAACAATATTTACAAAAGAGGATTTCGATGTCCATATTGTGAAAGTGTTAAGGTTCTGCAGGGATTCAACGATTTTGCAACATTAGAGCCTGAATATGCAAAAGATTATGATGAAACATTGAACGGCAACACCGCAAGTGATGTGCTTATCAATAATCGTCCAGCATATTTCAAGTGCAAAAATGGACATTCATTCAAACGTCCTGTTATTCAGCACATCAAATCAAATGGAGTGTGTCCTATCTGCAACGGAACCTTTTTACAGAAAGGGACTAATGATTTAGCTACGGTGTATCCAGAGGTTATTCCTTTATGGGATCATGAGAAGAATGAGAAAGAGCCTGATGAAGTTATGGCAACCTTGCAGAATTATTATTACTTTGTCTGCGATGAAGGTCATGAATTTAAATGTTCGCTTAATTATCTGGTCAGTCATAACTTTGAATGTCCTGTATGCAAAGGTGAACGTGTTGACCCGAACAGAACAGCCTTGACTGTAGCCAATCCTGAACTTGCAAAAGAGGTTTCAGCAAACTATTTTCTGACTGCCGACAAGATTTCTGTCTTGAGTGACAAGAAGATTCTATGGACCTGTCCAGAATGTGGTGATGATTACTGGTATCCAGTCAATCTGCGTGAAGTTCATGATGATTCCTGCCCATACTGCAATCACACGCAGTTGAAGACAGGTAACAATGATTTGACGATTACGAACCCTCAGTTAGCTGCCGAGTGGTCGCCGAACAACACGAAACCTGCAAATGAAGTGGGCGAATGGCAGGCGTATGAAGCGTACTGGATTTGTCCAGAATGTGGTTCGGAATATCGCTGTCAAGTTAGCAACCGCAGTGTCGGTGATGACTCATGTCCTGTATGCACCAACAAACGTGTTGAAAAAGGCGTCAATGATTTGGCTACAACAGATCCAGATATTGCAGCCTTGCTTTCTCCAAGCAACGAGCGTAAAGCAGATACGTTAATGAGAATCTTTTCGATGGGTGCAGAATGGATTTGCCCAACATGCGGTGGAGAATATCCACGCCGTATTTGCGATAAAACTCCTGATGATTCAGACTGTCCATATTGTCATGGCACGAAAGTTTTAACCGGCTACAACGATTTAGCAACAACAAACCCAGAACTGGTTCCGCAATATTCGAACTTGAACGAAAGACCTGCCAGCATGGTACGAAAAGACTTGAACTCTTATGTATATTGGGAATGTCCTGAATGTCATTATGTTTATGCAAGGAAATTGAATGAAAAAGCACCCGACAACTCAGATTGTCCAGCCTGTAATCATGCCAAAACAGTTCAAGGTGTCAACACACTGCAAGCTGAATTCCCAGAAATTGCAGAATATCTAAGCCCGAATAACGATTTCACAGCGGATGAAATCTTATCTACAAGTTTTAGAAACGTTAAATGGATTTGTCCCACTTGTGGTGGAGAATACTTCGCACCTGTAAAAGATATGGTTAAAGGACTTGCTGAATGTCCTTATTGCAACAATCAACGACCTTTAGCTGGATTCAACACATTAAAAGCATTATATCCAGAGGTTGCAGAACATCTAAGTCCAAACAATGATTTTACGGCTGATGAAATCTTGCCAACCAGCACTAGAAATGCTAAGTGGGTTTGCTCTACCTGTGGTGGCGAATACTTTGGAACTGTAAAAGATATGGTTGAAGGCATTGTTGAGTGTCCTTATTGTAACAACCAGAGACCTTTAGCTGGATTCAATACATTAAAAGCGTTGTACCCAGAGATTGCAGAACATCTAAGTCCAAACAATGATTTTACCGCTGATGAAATCTTACCAACCAGAGTTAGAAGTACTAAATGGATTTGTCCTACTTGTGGCGGTGAATACACTGCATCTGTAAAAGATATGGTCAATGGACTTGCTAAATGTCCTTACTGTGACAACAAGCGACATTTGGTTGGATTTAACACATTAAAAGCGTTATATCCAGAGATTGCAGAACATTTTAGTCCGAATAACGACTTTACGGCTGATGATATTTTACCTACTAGCTATAGATTAGTTAAGTGGATTTGTCCTACCTGTGGAGGCGAATACTCTGCATCCGTAAAAGATATGGTCAGTGGAAATGTTGAATGTCCTTATTGTAACAATCAAAGACCTTTAGCTGGATTCAACACATTAAAAGTGCTATATCCAGATATTGCAAAAGAAATGAATCCTAACAATGAGAAAGGACCAGACGATGTATTGCCAACCAGTGCATATTTAGCAGAATGGACTTGCTCTAAATGTGGTTACACATATAAAGCCTCTGTAAAAGATAGAGTCAAATTAGGCAATCTATGTCCAGCTTGTGCTGGTAAAAAAGCTCAGGCAGGGTTGAACAGCTTACTGGATGTATATCCTGAAATCCAAGATGAATGGGCTGAAAACGAAAACGCTCTGCTAGGCATCTTCCCAGATGAGATTCTGCCAACCAGTACTGCAAGAGTCTGGTGGAAATGTAAAGACTGTGGACGTAAATACTTGCTCGGCGTAAATATGTGGGTGGAAAAGCATAACCGTGGAATTACTTCCTGTACATACTGCAAAGGTCTGAGAATGCGTGAAACCCATGTCCTGCTGTAAACAAAAAAAAGAGTATGAATTCTTCTTGAACTCATACTTTTTTTGGGTTTTGTTCATTTTTAACAATTTTTGCCTGAATTTTGGATTTAAGTTATCATGGGGGTTTTGTTCATTTTTTCCAAAATTCCCCATTTTTTAGATTTAAGTTTACATGGGGGTTTTGTTCATTTTTTGTACAAAACCGCCTAAAATTTTTTTTCAGTTACAAAATTATTTGGGTATATTTCTCTCATGAAGTTCTCTAATCCTTTCCTGTAATGTAGTTTGACGCATACGCTTCTGCTTAAGCTTGACCTGCGTTTCAAATAAACTGCGATTTCCAATGATATAAAGTTTCTTTTTAGCACGCGAAATAGCTGTATACAAAAGACGTTTTTCTAACATATTTTTCGCATTCACATCCACAATACAAAATACCGTTTGATATTCATTTCCTTGTGATTTATGTACACTAATGCACCAGGCATGTTTTAAGTAGTATAGAAAATCCGTTGAAAAATCAACAATGTTGTTTGTAAAATCCACCGTAATCACATTCTGCTTTGTATCAATTTCAACAATTGTTCCAATATCCCCATTAAAAACATCTTCATCAGGTAGGTTTTTAAGTAACATTACTTTATCATTTTCTCTAAAAATCGTTGTTCCTACCTTTATCTGATTTTTTTGTGGACTCTTTGGATTAAACAATACCTGCATCTGACGATTAATCTCATCAATGCCAGCAGCCCCTTTATACATCGGTGCTAAAATTTGCATTGAATCTAAATCTAGATCTTTTACATAATCAATCAATGCATCCATAATTTTAGGTGTTGTTCGCTCAATAAACTCTACCCCATCCTCATAATGACAAGGCATTTCTTCACGAATCTCTTTTGCGAGAGTCACAATTCCAGAACCGTTAGACTGTCTAAAAATCTTCTTTAAGTGCACAGTATCAATCACATCCGACTGAATCAAATCTTCTAATACCTTACCAGGTCCCACACTCTCTAACTGATCTTCATCACCAATCAATAAAATTCGACAGCGATCTGGCAATGCCTTTAATAGTTGAGCAAATAAATGCGTATCCACCATACTAAACTCATCAACAATAATAAAATCTACATCCAAAGGATCCTCTTCATTTTTACCAAATGAATTATCATCTAGATTCCATTGCAACAAAGAATGAATCGTTCTTGAATCACAATTGGATAGTTGAGCTAATCGCTTACTTGCCCTGCCTGTCGGTGCACACAATTGAATATTAGAATCCGGAAACATATCCTTGGCAATTTCTAGGATACCCTTTACTGTTGTTGTTTTACCTGTACCTGGTCCACCTGTTAAAATCATGAAAGAACGATCAAAAAACAATTGAATCGCATCCTTTTGTTCCTGATCATATGTGATCGCAAGACTAAATTCTACTTGTTTGATTTTATTTTTTACATCCATTTGTTCAACATTGAATATATGTTTCTTTAATTCTTTGGCAATCGTAATCTCATCCTCATGAAGGGTAAAAGGATATATTCTAGTATTTTCTACATACAAATACTGCATTGCGACCAAACGATCAATGCTTTCCTGAACAATTGTTTCATTGACTCCTTGTACATTTTGAAACATCGTTGCCAAGGTAATATATGTATTGCCTGTAGCCATCGATAGTTGTCTAGCCAACTCATAAATATATGCATCCAGTCTTCTAGGATCATCATTGGACAACCCTATGGCTTGTGCCATCTTACAAGCTGTTTTATATCCAAAACCATACACTTCATAATATGGCTTGAAGCAATCCTCTTCAATCACATCCAAAACATTATCATATGTATCCAACAACATCTGAATTTGTCTAGGACTTAATCCATACTTTAATAGTTTGGCATAAGCCTCGTTAAACCCCGTAAATTCCTGAATTCCCTTTTGAATAATTAGAATCTTTTTAGCGGATAAATTCTTGACTTCATGCAATAAATCCGGATTTTCATGAATTTGCTCTAAACAATTCTCACCCAACGTTTCATAAATGCTTTCAGCCGTCTTTTTACCAATTGTAGGAAAATTTTCTCCGCACAAAAAATGAATGATCGCATCTGCATGACTTGGCAGTTTTTTCTTCGCTATATCCACACGAAACTGCTCTCCGTATTTTGGATGCTTTACATATTCTCCTTCCAGAATATATTCCTGATCTTCAATCGGATCTTCGATTCGACCCGCAGCCGTAAACCTATGATACGTTTTTAGCTCAGAAAATCCAGCAACAACATAATGATTAGCCTTGTTTTCAAATATAATATATTCAAGCCTAGCCTCGATGTCCATTGGCTGTCTCCATAATCAACTGATTTAAATTCTTGCCATCCTTAAATACTTCTTCAATAACACCACCGCCAATACACTTATCGCCATCATAGAAAACAGCTTCCTGTCCTTCTGTAACCGATGCAATAGTCTGTGGATATTTTACTAAAACACTTGTATCGTCAATTCTTTCAATCTCAATATCCTGATCTTTCTGGCGATATCTAAATTTACAAGTACACTTTGTAGGAATTTCATCTAGATTTGGTAAGATCCAGTTGATTCCTTTGACAATACAAGAATCTGAATAGAGTAAATTTCTTTGATCCGTACGACATACATAAAGAATATTCTTTACTACATCTTTTCCAACTACAAACCAAGGACCCTTTTCATGATCAATATTCAAACCTTTTCTTTGTCCAATTGTGTAATACAATACACCCACATGACGAGCAATCACTTTTCCTGTATTGACATCGACAATATCTCCATCTTTACTAGGAAGATAATTCGATAAGAATTGTCTAAAGTTTCTTTCTCCAATGAAACAAATACCTGTACTATCTTTTTTTGTTGCAACCGATTCCAAGTTTAACTCTGAAGCAATTTGACGAATCTCTGGCTTTTCTAAATTTGCCAACGGGAAAATTGTTTTTGCGATTTTGCTCTTCTCCACCTGACACAAGAAATATGTCTGATCCTTGTTTTGATCTTTTGCACGTGTCAAATATGTAAAGCCATTTTCTTCTTTATTTGAAGCATAATGCCCTGTTGCCACCTTATCAAACCCTTGTTTCATGGCATATTCAAAAAATGAATCAAATTTAATATATTTATTACATAAAATATCTGGATTTGGTGTACGCCCCTTTTCATATTCACTCAAAAAAGTCTTAAATACGTTATCCCAATATTCCTCAATAAAATCCACACGTTGTAAAGGCAAATCTAAATGATTCGCTACAGCAAGCGCATCTAAATAATCTTGTTCCTGAGGACATGTATCATCTTTAATTGTAGGATTTCCTGCAATATCATTATTCGCAAAACTGTCCCAGTTACGCATAAAACAACATGTTACATCATATCCTTGTTTTTTTAATAAATAAGCCGCAACCGCAGAATCTACGCCACCACTTAATCCAACTAATACTTTCATAAATTGCCTCCATACATAAAAAAATTATATCATAAAAAAAGATCAAGCCCGAATAACTTGATCAATAATTCAAAATGGTGCCCAGGGCCGGACTCGAACCGGCACGGTATCGCTACCGGTGGATTTTGAGTCCACTGCGTCTACCAATTTCACCACCCGGGCATTGCTTGACTATTATACCAAAAGATAGAATGCCATGCAAGTTTTTTTATAAAAAAATGCATTTATAAAACAGATGCATTATAGTAAGTATCAATATCACTTTCTGAAATATAGCCACATTCAGCCATAGCTCTAAGAACGGAAAGCTGTTTTTGTTTGGCCGCTTCAAAATGATCCACCAAATCATAATTACTTGGCGATTGTGGAATTCCAGCTAATAAAGAAGCCTGTGCCACTGTTAAATCTTCTGGATACGTATCTAGATAACCAACACTAGCTTCATAGATTCCTGTATAATTGTTTCCATAATTGATTACATTGACATAAAGTGCAATTATTTCATTCTTCGAATAATGTTTCTCTAAATATTTTGCCAAGAAGAATTCTGTACTTTTGCGATCCCAAGTCCCATCAAACATGCCATATAAGTTTTTGGCTAGCTGCTGCGTAATCGTAGAACCTCCACTTTTTAAAAGATCATCATCAAATTGTGATACAGCCGCACGTGCAAGCCCAATATAATCAATACCCCCATGATCATAGAATCGACGATCTTCGATTGCAACCGTTGCTCGAATCAACTCAGGTGATATATCTTCATAACTTACATAATTTGGTGAAGCCATCACTTCACTCACAACCTGATCAACAGATTTTTCTTGTGTCAATTCTAAATAACCCCAATAGCCTTTACCAAAAAAGATACCTAGAAAGGCTATAATCAAAATCAATAATAACTTAAATATAAACTTAACAAACTTTTTCATATCTAAACATTAACATAAAGAAAAGAACTTGTAAAATTACAAGTCCGTAAGATTAATCTTTTAAAGTAATGTTTGTAGCATCTTTGAAAATCGAATTTGCGGCAATCTGACCACGCACACGAGATAGTGGATATACATTTGTATGAGGACCAATAATCGTTCCTGGACACAATACAGAATTACATCCTACTTCTACATAATCGCCCATAAAGGCACCAATTTTTCGTAAACCTGTTTCAAATTCTTCAACCACATTATAATTTTCATCTTTTCTTCTTAATGTGATATTATTTCTAGCACTCTTTAAATTACTTGTAATACCACCCGCACCTAAATGTGAATGATATCCTAAAATACTGTCTCCAACATAGTTATAGTGTGGTACTTCTACATTATCAAACAAAATACAGTTCTTTAATTCAACACTGTTTCCAACCACACAATTGGCACCAACCAAAGCACTTCCACGAACAAAAGCACAATGACGAACTTCTGTTTCAGGACCAATGATACATGGAGATCCTAAATATGCACTTTCAAATACATGTGCACTTTTATGTACCCATACATGCTCCTTAATTTCCACATAGTCCTCACCTAGATTTTTACCTAGTTCTAAAATCAATTCTTTGATTCCAGCTAATGCTTGCCAAGGATATTCAAACTGTGCTAAATAGTCACTTGCCAATGTGTGATTTAAATCATACAACTCACTAATTTTATACATACAACTTCCTTCTTTCTTACCATTCAGGTTCAAACTTAAATTCAACTTGAATTTGATCTTCATCTATATCTAAAACCGCATAACTGCAAGGCTTTCCATCTCTTGCATGCGATAAAGATCCTGGATTTAACAATAATACACCATCTACTTTTTCTACATAAGAAACATGGGTATGTCCAAAACAAACAATATCACAATTGAGCTCTTTTGCCCTTTGAGCCAATTGTTCACTTCTTGAAAAATAGGAAAAGCGATGCGAATGCGTCACATAAATACGGTGCTTACCAATGGGAATCTGTCTTTCATTTTCAAAACGACCAAAATAATCGTTATTTCCACGAACGAAGATATAACCTGGATAACACATTGGATCGCCTTCTAAATCACCACAATGAATAAACAAGCTAGCATCCGGATGTTTTTCCTGGATTATTTTTAATAGATCATTTCTTCCGTGGGAATCACTCACAACTACTATTTTCATACATTCTCCTACTCTAATTCATCTGGAAAAGACATTTGTTCCATTACCTTATAGCTATCATGCATATTTTTAGCTGTCTTCTTGCCGACATAACGCAACACAAACGGCTGATACCAATGACCTGTCTTTTTTTCTTGTTCTTTTTCATATCGAATCACAAAACCATAACGATATGCATTTTCTGCAAGCCACTCAATACGATTTTTGAACTCTTCTGACAATTCCTCTTCAATTGGCTCATAATCCATATCATCATCTAAATGTTCTTTACATAGATGAATCCAATCATCTTGTCCTTCAAAAACAACCGTATAACCTAATTGTTGTTCATTTTTACCCGCATTATACATATAATGATTCACACCATTATATTCTTTCGATTCAGTTACATATTGATCCATAATCTGTTCATAACTTAAATATCCACTTTGTAAAGTCAGCTGATCCTGCTGATTCATAACCGATGCATAGGCATCCATCATATTTTGTAAATCCTCCACAAGAACACTTTGAATCATCACTCCATTAAATGAAGTGATTTTTTCCGGTGCAAATTTATAAACCGTATTTTCCTGATTCAATGTAACATAAGGATTCGTAGGATCCGCAACCAATCTTAAATCTGAATATAAAACGGCTTCATTCTCATAAAAAGTTGTTAAATCAAGGTATGAATAATATGTCAACAATTCCTTTAACGATTGATATGAGAAATTCTTGCGAAAACGATTTACAAAATTGACAATATATTCATTATCCGCATCCTGCGTTTCTTTCGCTTCTTTATAATATAACGTGTTTTTTAAATTAAAATCCTTTAACTCAACAAAATCCATGAATTTATCAGGTGAAATATGCTGATTTACCAAATAATCAATATCATCACTATCAAAATACTTTAATAAGATTTCGCGATTCTCATCCGTTGTATATGGATATCGAGCTAACGGATCATATGACTTATCCATTGTATATAGACAATACGATCCAACCGCTAAACAAATCACAATTAAAACAACACGTGCTCTTAATTCTTTTTTACTAATCAAAATAAGCACCTCACGCAAAACATTATACTAAACTATCAATTCTCATGCAAACGGGCATAAAGAATCTTAGCCACATCCTTAGGAATCACTTCACTAAGATCTTCAATACTTGCCTGACGCATTTGTTTCATACTCTTAAATCGCTTCAACAATTCTTTTTTTCGCTTAGGACCAATCCCCGATACCGTATCCAAAACTGATTTTGTCATCGACTGATCACGAAGCTTTCTATGATAGGTTATCGCAAAGCGATGCACCTCATCCTGCATACGTGTCAAAAGAAAGAATAAGCTAGACTTTGAATCAATCGGTATCTCATTCAAATTCACATCCATTAAAGCTCTTGTCGCATGCTTATCATCCTTTACTAAACCAGCGACTCTAAGATCTAATTGAAGCGTATCAATAATTTCTTTAGCCGCATTGATTTGTAAAGCGCCCCCATCTACCAGCAACAAATCTGGCATTGGTAAATGTTCTTTCAACAAACGAAAATATCTACGATAGATAACCTCTTTCATGCTATCCACATCACTGCGATAACCATCCAGTTTATAATGACGATACGAATTCTTATCTGGAACCCCATCCTTAAATACAACTAGACCACTCACATTAAATGTCCCCTGAATATGTGAGTTATCAAACATTTCCACAGTATGAATATCGGCATTAAATATTTTTGACAACATTTCATTTGCCATTTTCAATTCATTATCCTTACGAAATACCAGTTGAAATTTCTGTTCATGGGCTTCCTTTGCATTCTTATACACCAAGTCTACCAACTTCTTTTTTTCTCCACGAACAGGAATATGCACATTGGTATCTAAAGCTTCCTTTAAAACATCCACTGGCGTTCCTTGTGGCACTAGAATTTCTCGAGGAATCACGTTCTTTTCATAATACTGCATAATAAAGCTTGTGAAAGCATCCATCTCATCTTCATACAAAGGTGTAATTGACATATTTCTCTCCAACAATTTTCCTTGACGAATAAAGAATCCTTGAAAAGAGATATATCCTGAATCTACATAATAACCAAACACATCACGATTCGCACGGTCTTTAAAATCAATCGTTTGTTTTTCAATGACATGTTCTAAAGCTTGAATCGTATTATAGATTTCTTGTGCTTTTTCAAACTGCAAACTCTCACTTGCCTCTAACATTCTAGCCTGCAAAGAATCCATAACCTCTTTGGTGTCACCCTGCAAAAACTTCTTGATTTTTTTTCGTGTCTTTTCATTTTCCTTTGGATCAATCTCATGAATACAAGGACCAAGACACTGGTGCATATGATAGTACAGACATGGTGAATCTGGTATATGACGACATTTGCGCACGCAAAAAATTTGATTGATTAATCTCACAATTTCATACGCTGACTGACTACTTGGATATGGACCATAATACTCACTCTTTTTACTTTTAATGTTACGCGTTGTACGAACCACAAAATTATTTTCCTTTGTGATCTCAATGTATGGATAGGTCTTATCATCCATAAACATGATGTTGTAAGGTGGCGTATGTTTCTTGATTAAATTGATTTCCAATAATAAAGCTTCTTTTTCGCTGCCTGTCACAATAAATTCAAAATCACGAATATGTGAAACTAAACGCGTTGTTTTGTTATTGTGTGTGCCATGAAAATAAGATCGCACACGATTTTTTAATACTTTAGCCTTACCCACATATAAAATATTTTGATTCTCATCCTTCATAATATAACAACCAGGCGAATCCGGAAGCAAGGCAAGTTTGTCTTGTAAATGTTTAGAAATACTCATGTTATCCCCTACTTTAATATGACAATTGTAGCACCAAGTCCACCTTCACTTGGTCCAGCACTTGTAAATTTAGAAACATTGGGCTGTTTCTTTAAATCCTTCCATACGGCTGTACGCAAAGCACCCGTTCCCATTCCATGAATAATGCGAACTTGTTTGATATGTTTTACAACCGCTTGATCTAAATATTTATCTAAGGCTGCAATACCTTCTTCTACACGCATACCGATTAAATTTAATTCTAAAGGAAAACGACTTGAAACCGATTCCACATGTGCTTTATAACTTGTCTTTTTAATTTGTGGCTTATGCATCGGCTCCAACTTTGAAATTTTGACCTTCATCTTCATTCCATTCGTTAAAACTGTTGCTTCATTTCTTCGAATATCGACAATTTCACCATGCGAATTCAGCCCTGTAATTTTCACATAATCACCGACTTTAAACTCTTTCTTTTCTTCTTCAACCTCTTCAACATTTTCATTTAAAAGATCTAACTCATGCATCTTTTCAATTTGTTTATGCTGCTTACCCGTCTTTTCCTTTCGAAGAACGGTTAGAATCTCTTTGGCTTCAGCCTTTTTCTTTTCTAACATCTCATTCAATTGTTCTTGATACGAAGCATCTAATTCGGCCTTACGCTTTTCGATTTCTTTTTCTTTTTCATATGCTTCTTTTTGTACACGATGCGCATCTTCAATCAACGCATTAAAACGCTCTTTCTGTTTCAAGACATCATTTTGAAGCTTTTCTAGCTTTTCCAATTCTTTTTCTGTCTGCTTTTCATTTTCATTTTTTAGAAAATCTGCTCTTTCTAAGATGGATTCATCCAAATGATACTCTCTAGCAATATGAAATGCATAACTTGCACCGGATACGCCCGGTATATATTTATAGGTTGGTTTTAATGTTTCTGGATCAAACTCTACACTCGACACTAATATAGAATCATTGGCTTTCCCATATGTTTTTACTTGGGAATAGTGTGTCGAAGTAATAATCGTGCTTTTCTTTGAAATTAAATATTCCAAGATTGCCACAGCTAGACTAGCTCCTTCTAATGGATCTGTACCATTACCAATTTCATCAAGTAAAATAAAGCTTTTTTCATTACTCTTATGACAAATCATAGAAAGTCTAGAAATATGGCTAGAGAAAGTCGATAAATTATTTTCAATAGATTGATGATCTCCAATATCAAAATACATTGATTGATAGAAAGGTAAAATAGCTTTACGGCAGAGTACTGGAAAAGCCGCATGGGCTAAAGCAACAAACAAACCAATGGTTTTTAAAGTAACTGTCTTACCACCCATATTCGGACCTGAAATCATTAAACAGGCTTGTTTATCATTTAATTCATATGTATTACAAACCACTTTCTTTTCATCAATCAACGGATGTTTGGCATGCTCTAAATATAGAGAATGATCTCTAGACTGTAGGGATGGAATACATCCATCGTATCGTACAGCCCATTTTGCCTTTGTGAAGGCAACATCAATAACTGTCAAAGTTTCTAATGCAGAAGTCAATGCCAACGCATTTTTCTTAACCTGCATTGACAATTCTTTACAAATACGTTTCTTTTCTTCTTCAATTCGGATAATCAATGATGAAATCTCATTATTATCGGATACAAAGCTAGATGGCTCGACATAGTAGGCCAAGCCAGAGCTCGATTGTCCATGAATCATTCCTCCAAAAGCATTTTTGTCTTGAGCACGAACTAATACAACAACACGACCAGAGACTGTCGTCGTCATATTTTCCATTAATTTTGAACTGTTCTTTTTTAAAAACTGTCTTGCTTTAGATTGTAAAGCTAAACGCGTATCCACTAACGCTTTATGCATACTCTTTAATGCAGGCGTTGCATCTTCTTTTACTGAACCTGTTAAATCAATTTTTGAAATAATGGAATCCATTAAACGTGTGCATCCATCCATTGATTGAGCTAGACTTGTCAATTCAGGATAGTCAGATGAATCTAAACTTTGTTTAGCCTGTTTAACAGCCGTTAAAAAATGATAAATGGAAATCAACTCTTTACTTGTTAACGTCATTTGTTTACTTGCCTTAGAAACAGGTAAAGAAATATCGTTGGCTCCTGATAAAGAGAGTAAGAGTCCACTTTGTTCAAATTGAATAGCTTCTTTGGCATAATTTAATTGTTCTTGTATTTCTAATTTATCAAAAAATGGCAATGCACTTAAAATCTTTTCTTTTGCGCATGAAAAGCTTGAAAATGCCGATATCTGTGTTAATACACTCGAAAAATCAATTGCCTGATTTAATTCATTTCTAAAATTCTGTTTCATAAAATACTCCATTCTAGAATATTCTAACACAAAAATTATGGTAAACTAAATAAGGTGATTAAAATGGCAACATTAACAAAGAAAATGTCAAAGGATGAGATCTTTCAACTCAAAGAACGTCTCTCCAAATTTATTTTAAAAGAAAGCACACCTCAGTATACATATTACCAAATCAAGACAAATGAATGTTCGATAACGGCATATACAAGTGGTAAAGTTGTATTTCAAGGTGCTGATTTAAGCTGGCTTGAACCCGACGAAAAGAAACAAATTAAGGTAGCACAAGACCAAGCTGGCAGTGATGAAGTGGGTACAGGTGATTATTTTGGCCCGGTTGTTGTTGCAAGCTGTATCGTTTCAAAAGAAGCTAGAGAAAAGCTAGCCCATCTAGGCATTCAAGATTCTAAGCAAGTAGACGATGTAAAAATCCGTAAATTGGCTCCTATTATCAAGGAAGTATGTCCTCATAGCATTTTGATTGTACCCAATTCAAAATATAATGATATGCACGATACTTGTAATATGGTCGATATGAAGTGTCGTCTGCATAACCAAGCTTATGTAAACCTTGTTCATAAGGGATATACACTTCCCAAGCAGATTGTTATTGATCAGTTTGTTCAGGAAAAAAGTTATTATCGATATTTAAAAAACTTCCCGGAAGTCATTCGTGGAATCACATTTGAGACAAAGGCTGAAAACAAATATCTTGCAGTAGCTTGTGCTAGTATTCTGGCAAGAAACGCTTTTCTAGAAACATGGGATCTAATGGAGGAAAAATATGATTTTAAATTTGAAAAGGGTGCTGGAAGCAAAGTGGATGCGTGCGGCAAGGAATTTGTCAAAAAATTTGGAAAAGAAAAGCTTTACCAAGTGGCAAAGCTTCATTTTAAAAATACACAGAAGATTGGAGCTTAATTCCAATCTTTTTTCATCATGTTCTACGACCGTTTCCAGTCAAAGAATAATAATGCTTCTTATCCTCATACATCCTTTGATCAGCTTCTTGTAAAATTTCAGAAAGATTTGAACAACTTTCTTTCCATATACAACCTGTCGCAATACTGATTTCAAGTTCTTTCATACGTTTAAGTAAACTTGCATATTTCTCTAAGAATACAGATTCTGACACATCATGTTCAACAACCACAAACTCACCTCCACCAATGCGATATGAATTATTCGCAAAGAATTCCTGTAATGCACAGGATGCCGTAATAATCAATGTATCTCCTGCGATATGTCCTATTCGATCATTTACTTCTTTTAACCCATTTAAATCCAAATATATAACACCTAAAGAATGCAGCTCACGACATCTATTCTTTTCAATATATTCATTAAAATGATTGCGGTTTTGGACATAAGTTAAAGAATCTACATAGCTTAAATTCTTTAATCTAGTTTTCTCTTTTTCTCTGGCCATAGCCGTTTTAACAAAGAAACATAATGATTCTAGGAAATCTTTCTGGTAGTAATTTTGTTTGGGATTATCTACCGTAAATACACCATTGATTTGTTTATCATCCATAAATGATACAACAATAATACTGTGAATCTTTTGTTTAGAAAAACTAGAATACATTGGACTCGTTGAAGGTATTTCACATGTTACATCTTCTATATAATAAGATTTTTGATTTTCAAAGAATTGATTCACTAAATCCATATGTTCTAAGCATAAATGAACCATGTTCTCAATATGAATATCATCATGTCTTTTTCCATATTCATAGATTCCATTAGCTGTTTTATTTTCCATATCTAAATCGAGTACGTAACATCTTTCCACTTGATAGAATTCACAAATAAAGGGAACAGCCAAATTTGGCTACTCCCTCTTGTTTTTATTAACTTTTATTAAGCTTGTTGTGCTTGTTCGTCTTCATCACCGTCATCGACGTTTTTCCATTTACGTCCTACGAAGAATACTACGATTTGTACCAATCCAATAACAACCATCCAAATTGTCCATTGATCTGTCCAAGTCCAAGCTAGACTCATGTCTTCAGTTACTAGGAAGAATACAACAGATACGATTGCGATTAGAACTGCAAGTACGCGAATGAATACTCCACGTTTCTTTTCTTGTTCTTGTTCTTCGTCTTCATTTGTAGTTGTTTGTTGTTTTGTTTCATCATCCTCTTCTTCGTCATCTTCATCTTTATGACGTTTAGAGATTAACAATAATAATCCGAACAATACTGTTACAATTGCACAGATCAAGTTGATCAATGCCCAGAATTTTTCCATCTTTGCCTTTGGCGTCTTGTTTTTTTCAACCTTTTCTTCTTTCGGTTCTGCTTTAGGTGTCTTATCCTTTTCCACTGTCTCAGTTGGAGTAGGAGTAGGAACCACTCTTTGAACTACCGGCGGCACATTTGGAATTGTAGGTGCTGGAGCTGGAGTTACTGGAGTTGTATCTCGTGTAACTGTTAATGTTCCAACAACCTTAGTAATGTTGTAGTTAGATGCCAATGTATTTTCATTCAACTTGTATTCGAATGCGTTTGCACTGTCTCCAACCTCTGTTTGAGATCCGGTTACTTCATATGTAGCACCTTCACCCTTCGCAAATCCATCACCGCTCACTGTAATGGATGTGTTTGTTAATGATTTGCCATCATAAGTCTTACTTTCAGTAGCACTTGTTAATGTGACAGAACGTTTTGTAATCTTGTAAGTCTTAGTGAATGATCCAGTGTAGTTGCCTTTACCTGTAACTGTAATTGTTACTGTTCCAGCATTGACTAAATCACCAGTATAAGTTACTGCATATTCTGTTCCTAAAACTAATTTTTTACCTGTCTTAGCATCTTTTACAGTTAATACTTCTTTATGTTCTTGACCATCATACATTGAATCACTTGGATTATTGACTGTAATGCCTGTCTTCTTTTCTTCTGGTGTATCTGGTTCATCCGGAATAATTGACTTCGCTTTTACAGTTAAATCACCTAATGATTCTTTTACAAGCTTATAGTTAGTTTCAATAGCTGTACCTGTCCATTTCAAGCTATATGTATTCTTAGAAGTACCCTCATCAATTCGGCTACCTGTTGTAGTAAATTCTACACTTTCACCAGAAACAAGACCTTCAACTTTACCACCTGCTGTCAATGCAGTTCCATCATAAAGCTTAGTTGCAGATTTAGTTATTACTGTATATTCCTTAGGTGTAATCTCATAAGTACGAGTCACTTTACCTTTGTAGTTACCAATACCAGCAATTGTTACTGTAATCGTTCCAGTTACATTTGTGAAATCTTCAGTAGAATAGATTACCTTATAATCTTTACCTTCTGTTAAAGCTTTTCCTTCTTTATTTGTTACTTTTGGAGACCACTTGTGTTCCTTACCATCATAGACTTCATCACTTGGACTATTGATTTCAATTCCTAAATAATCAGGATTTGGTTTTTCTGGATCTTCACCTGGATCAATTGACTGTTTCTTCACTGTCAATG
>UMHM01017159.1_pt1 | contig 26000 bp, 26 predicted proteins | sample 1965501 | NCBI WGS metagenome assembly UMHM01 (sample SAMEA4836095, study PRJEB28245) | human gut metagenome | biome: gut microbiome; material: fecal sample | place: Denmark | collected 2008
TCCTAAGTGGCACCGGTACATTTTATGTTGACGGTGAGGAATTCAGGGTCGGCCCCGAGATGGCAATAATGATCCCGCCCCATGTTGAGCACTGCTTCAAAAAGGACGCAGATTCTGAGGACATGAAGATATTCTATTTCCACGCCGCGAACTAAGCCTGTTGTGCGGAGATTCGGGCCGTACACATACCACGCATACATAGTATTACAAAGTATCAAAAAATTCCGGGCGCTTTCGCGCCCGGACAAATTTCGTTCGTCAGCCGATAAATTTGGACTTCACCAGCAGCAGCGCCGCGGCCAGCGCCAGCTCAAGAATTATAAGGCCGAAGCCCTTCAGCGTCTCCTTGCCGACGAACTCCTTCATGGATTCGTCGCCCTTATACTTGCGCTGAAGCCGTATATTGTCCGCATTTACCGTTACGCAGAACACTCCCACCAGAAACATGGCCAGAAGTATTCCCAAAGCGACGATGATGCCGTAGATTTCACTGTCTAACATACGCGTACCTCGTTATTTTTCTGATGCCGCTATATAATACCGCATTATGCCGCTCTTGTCAAAAAGACTTTTTTCCTTTTCACAGGTGCTGCGAAAACTCCGCCAGCATCCGATCCTTCAGCGCCATGAGCTTCGGGGAAAGATCGACATAGTACCTGTGCGGGTTGTCGAAGCGCTTCACCTCCGGCCACAGCGTGCTGACGCCGTATGCGCAGGCCGTCTTTATCTGCTTGAGCGTGGGCTGCTCGTACACGAGCTTTCCGCCGAGGAACACCGGCTTGAGCAGCTCCTCCGCGCGGTAATCCGTCAGCGTCTTGCGCTTCCAGCGCGCGTCCGGATCGCAGAGCTCCAGCGGGCGCGAATCGTCCACCGTCTCATCGCGCAGGCAGATATAATCCGCCTCCGCCATGCCCGTGTGCCTGTTGTACAGGCGGTACACCTTCTTGAAGCCGGGGTTCGTGATCTTGCCGACATTCTCGCTGACCTTTATCTTCGGCACGACCTCGCCGTTTTCGTCCTCCACGGCGCACAGCTTGTAAACGCCGCCGAACACCGGACTGCTGGAGGAGGTGATGAGCCTTTCGCCAACGCCGAAGGAGTCAATACGCGCGCCCTGGCGCAGAAGCTCGGAGATGAGCCGCTCGTCGAGCGAGTTGGACACGGATATCGCGCAGTCCGTCCAGCCCGCGTCGTCCAGCATCTTCCGCGCGCGCTGCGTCAGATACGCCATGTCGCCCGAGTCGAGGCGGATGCCGCACTTCGTGATGCCCATGGGCTTGAGCACCTCATTGAACGCGCGTATAGCGTTCGGCACGCCGGACTTGAGCGTGTTGTACGTATCGACAAGTAGAATGGCGTTGTTGGGGTAGGCCTTGCAGTAGCTGACGAAGGCCTCATACTCGCTGGGGAACATCTGCACCCACGAGTGCGCCATTGTGCCCGCCGCCGGCACGCCGTAAAGCTGGTCGGACACCGTGCAGGCCGTGCCCGCGCAGCCGCCTATGAACGCCGCGCGCGCCCCCGTCACCGCACCGGCAATGCCCTGCGCCCGGCGTGAGCCGAACTCAAGCACCGCACGCCCGTCCGCTGAACGGCAGATGCGGTTCGCCTTTGTGGCGATAAGACTCTGATGGTTGAACTCCAGCAGCATATATGTTTCGAGAAGCTGCGCCTGTATGGCCGGGGCGCGCACCGTCAGCACGGGCTCCTTCGGGAAAATGGGCGTTCCCTCCGGCACAGCCCATATGTCGCCCGTGAACCTGAACTCGCGCAGATACGAAAGGAAGCCCTCGTCGAATATCCCGCGGGAGCGAAGGTAGGCGATATCCTCCTCGTCAAAGTGCAGCTTCTGCACGTAGTCGATTATCTGCTCAAGCCCCGCGGCGACGGCGAAGCCGCCCGCATCCGGCACGGAGCGGTAAAACATGTCAAAATACGTGATCTCGTCCTGCCGCCCGCTCACGAAATATCCGTTGCCCATGGTCAGCTCGTAAAAATCGCAGAGCATTGTGAGATTTATCCCGTTCGCACTTTTCATCGCGTCCGTCTCCTGTTATTTCCGCCCGCGAAGCCTCCGCCGGGCGTGTATTTTTCTACCGCGTTCCTCATGCGGCCCGCTTTTTTGCCCGCGCGCCGTATAAAGACTTTTACATTATTATATCTTCTGCACGATTCAAACGCAAGGAATTTGTTCAATGTGTTAAAACATTGTTTTTCCGCCGCTCAAGGTTGACTTTGCCGCCGTTTTGGTTTATTCTGATAGATGTAGAAGATTGGCTGTGCAAATTCCTTTGCGCCCCGCAGAGTTGCGGATTTGCGGCCGAATGCGCATTTTTGCCAATCAACGGCACAATATAATTCAGAGGACAGTGCATATGAATAAACAGATCTTTGTTCCCGGCAGGACTGAGCTGGCCGGCAACCATACAGACCACCAGAACGGCAGGATGCTCGCCTCGGCCGTTCAGTTCGGGCACTATGCGCACTGTGAGCCGAACGGCACGAACCTCATCCGCGTGCAGTCGGAGGGCTTCAAGCCCTTTGAGGTCAATATCAGTCATCTCGCTCTGCGCACACGCGAATTCGGCACGCCCAAATCGCTCATCCGCGGCGTTGTCGCCGCATTCAAGGAGCTGGGGCTGGACGTGGGCGGCTTTGACGCGCGTGTGAAGAGCACGCTTCCCGCAGGCTCCGGGTTCAGCTCGTCGGCGGCGTTCTCCGTTCTGGCCGGGCGTATGCTCAGCGAGCTTTTCAATGACGGCAAGGTGGACGCCGTGGTCATCGCGCGCGCCGGGCAGCAGGCGGAGAATAAGTATTTCGGCAAGCCCTGCGGCATCATGAGTCATCTTGCCAGCGCCATGGGCCATACCGTGTACGCCGACCCCAAGACCGGCGAGATCGAGCAGATCCGCGCAAGCTTTGCGCCCATGGGGCTTACGATGTGCCTGACGAATACCGGCGGCAGTCACACGGGGCTTGACACCTCGTATGCGCGCATCCCGGCCGACATGGTGTATATCGCAAATCTCTTCGACAAGGGCGTGCTGGCGGACGTGGATCCGAAGGAGTTCTACAGCAAGGGCTGGGATCCGGCAAACCGCCCCGTGCGCCGGGCGATGCACTTCTTTGGCGAGAATGAGCGCGTGCCGAAGATGCGCGACGCGCTGAAGGCCGGCGACGGGGAGACGTACATGCGTCTGATGAACGAATCCGGCCGCTCGTCGGAGCAGCTTTTGAACAATATCGTCACCAGCGCCACGGGCGACACGAAGCTTGAACAGGGGCTGGAGCTGAGCAAGACGATCCTCGAGGGGCGCGGCGCGTGGCGCGTGCACGGCGGCGGCTTCGCCGGGTGCGTACAGGCGCTGATGCCGACGGGCTACTTCCGGCTGTACAAGTCCGAGATGGAGAGGGTCTTTGGCTACGGAAGCTGCATGGAGATCACGATAATCTAAAGCGGGAGATATAATTATAATGTTAGTATACCCGGGCGGTCTGCAAACAGACCGCCCGGGTCGGTGTTTTTCCGGCCGCGTGGCAGCAGGTCACGCCTCTGCCGCGTTCCTCACGTGCGCAAGGCGCTGAAAAGATTCCGAAAACATGCGCAAATGCCGCTTGAACGCTTCTAAATTTTGTTTATTTTTTGACACTCTTGAGTGCAAAACACCCACTTTGAGAAGAAATTTACAGTCAAAGCCAGCATTTTAGTGCCGTGATGAAAATGTTTTCCGTATATTATCGTAAATCGGAAAAACCTTTGCAAAAGTGCGCTTTTCTCTTTGACGTGCCGCCGCAAACCTGCTATGCTGAAATCACCAAAAGAATTGCCAAAAATAATCCGGATTTGAGACAATTTTATAGCAACTATTACTCAAGGAAAAAAGGAGGACTTTTTTTGTGTATAAATTCAACATTGCCGTTATGCCCGGCGACGGCATCGGCAAGGAGATAACCGCCCCTTCTTTCGAGCTTATCTCTCAGGCGGCCAAGACCGTCGGCATAGAGCTGAACCCGATCGAGGTCGAGGCTGGTGCCGAGCTGTACGTCCGCACCGGAGTGGCGTTTCCTGAGGAAAATTTTCAGGAAGCGGCAAAGGCCGACGCTATCTATCTTGCCGCAATGGGTCTGCCCACCGTGCGTTATCCTGACGGAACCGAAGTCGGCCCACAGCACGACCTGCGTAAGCGCCTTAAGCTGTACGCCGGCGTGCGGCCATGCATCACGATGCCGGGACTTCCGCTGCCGCTTAAGGATCCTCGCGCGGAAAAGCTGGATTTCGTCATCGTGCGCGAGTCCACCGAGGGCATATTCGCATCTCCCCTTGCAACAGAAAAGGACAGCGAGGAAGCAGCCTATAATCTTATAAAAATAACGCGCGAGACATCGGAAAAGCTGTTCAACTACAGCTTCAAGCTCGCGGAAAGCCGCAAAAAGGCCGGGAAGATGGGCAAAGTCACCTGCATCGACAAGGCCAACGTGCTTTCCAGCATGTTCTTTTTCCGCAGGATATTTGACGAGGTCGCGCAGAAGTATCCCGACGTCGCCAAAGAATACTGCTATGTGGACTTTGCCGCCATGCGCATGGTCAAGCGTCCTTGGGACTTTGACGTATGCCCGACGGAAAACCAGTTCGGCGACATCCTCTCCGATCTCGCCTCCGGGCTTATGGGCGGCATGGGAATGGCTCCCTCTGCGGACGTCGGCGACAACAACGCAGTTTTTCAGCCCTGCCACGGGACAGCTCCCAAACTTGTCGGCACAGGCAAGGCCAACCCCACTGCAATGATCCTCTCCGGCGGCATGATGCTCGATTACCTCGGCACCAAGTTCAACTGCCCAGAGGCCAGCAAGCTCAATGAGACCATTACCCAGGCCGTGCGCAACACCTATGCGCCGGGGAAGCTGCTTCCGCACGAGTTGGGCGATACCGCCAGCATGAACGATATCTTTGCTGCCGTCAGTGCGGAGCTTGAAAAGCTTCTCTGATACATGAACACACGCCGCACTCCGCGGCCAAACAACAATAAATATAAAAAGAAAGAAGGATATTAAATGACCCGCAAACTGTTTGTCAGCATTCTGGCGGTAGTCCTTGCCATATGTGCACTGGCTGGCTGCGGCTCCACCGCACAGGTGCCTGCCGCGGCATCCGACGCATCCTCTCCCGCTGCGGCGGAGGATACCCCCGTCACGCTTACCCTGAACCATGACGGCTCCACCACGCATCCCTATCAGTACGGCTCCGAAAAGCTGGCCGAGCTTGCGAAGGAGTACTCCAACGGCACTATTAATATAGAAATATATCCGTCCTCTCAGATTGCCTCCGGCACCAAGGCCGTGGAGTTCGTGCAGATGGGCACGCTGGATATCGCGCTGTGCGCCTCGACCTCCATGGTCAATTTCGTTCCCGAGACCGGCGTCATAGATATGCCGTTCCTTTTCAAGGATAAGGATGAGGTTTTCAAGATACTTGACGGCGAGGTAGGCCAGCAGCTCGAAGCCGCCGCAGAGGCCGCGGGCTTCGTCATCCTCGGCTGGGCGGACAACGGCTTCAAGTGCGTCAGCAATGATGTGCACCCCATCACCTGCAAGGCGGATTACGCCGGACTCAAGATCCGTGTTCCCGAGACGGAGACCTTTATCAAGATGTATGAGGCCCTCGGTGCCGTGCCGACCGCCATGGCCGTCGGCGAGGTCTACACCGCCATTCAGACCGGCGTTGTGTCCGGTCAGGACAACACTGTTGCGAACTTCGTCAAAAATAAGTACTACGAGATTCAGAGCTATCTGACGGTTTCCAACCACATCTACACCGCGGAACCTTATGTAATGAGCACTGACAAGTTCTACTCACTCAGCGCAAATCAGCAGGACGCGCTTCGCCGCGCCGTCAAGGAAGCCTGCGAATATGAACGTGAGCTTTCTCTCCAGCAGGACGCCGACAACATCAAGATCGTCGAGGAGGCCGGCGTTGAGATCACATATCTCTCCGACGATGCCATAGCGGAAATCAAAGAAGCCGTTCAGCCGGTCTACGACCTGAATGAAGCGAACTACGGCGATACCATCCGCAAAATACAGGAAATACTCGGCTGACGCGCTTGCTGGGGTAAAGTCATGAAAAAGGCATTCAACGTTGTATTCAAGATATTTGAATACTTTTCAGCGCTGACTCTCGCAGTCATGGTCGCGTTGATGTTCATGCAGGTGCTGTTCCGCTTCGTGTTTCACAGTCCGCTTGCGTGGACGGAGGAACTTGCGCGGTATACCTTCATATGGTCTACCTTCATCGCAAGCTGCGTTGCCGCCGTAAAGGGCGAACATGTTGCACTCGGCATGCTTCTGGAGCGTACAAAGGGTGCGGTCCGCACGGTTCTTGTGTTCCTTTCCAATGGGCTTACGGCGGCCTTCTTCGCCATCGCCAGCTATACCATAGCCGTCCAGTGGAACAAGCTCTGCACTCAGACCTCCGCGGCGCTGCGCATCCCTATGAGCTATGTATATCTCGGAATAATAATCGGCTGCGGCGGGATGTTTTTGTGGTACGCCTTCTGCGCCGTCAAGGGTCTGGTCTCCGGCCTGCGCGGAAAGGAGGGCGCGTGATATGGCAACATTGCTTTTCGTCAGCTTCTTTGTTCTTATAATAATCGGCGTGCCCATTGCCGTCGCGCTGGGCCTTGCCGCAATATTCACTATCCTCGGCGGGCTTAACATCCCCATGGTCATCACCTCGCAGACCATGTTCAACGGCGTCAACTCCTTCCAGCTTATGGCCGTTCCTTTCTTCATTCTCGCCGGAAACCTCATGAGCGAGGGAGGGATATCCTCCAAGCTCATCAAGTTTGTCAATCTGTTTTTCGCCCGTATACGCGGCGGCCTTTCCATCGTCGCTATCGGCGCATCCATGATCTTTGCCGCAATATCCGGCTCCTGTCCCGCCACGACGGCCGCTATAGGCGGTCTGATGGTTCCAGAGATGGAGAAGAATGGCTATGACACGCGCTTCGGCACGGCGGCGGTCGCTGCGGCGGGCACAGTCGGGCAGGTCATACCGCCCAGCATCCCCATGGTCACATACTGTGTCCTCGCCGACACCTCTGTTGGGAAGCTCTTCCTCACCGGTGTGGGGCCGGGCATCGTTATGGGCATATTGATGATGGTCATTGCCTATATCTATGCCTCCAAGCACAACATTCCCAAGTTCAAGGATGAGCTGACCTTGAAGAAGTTCTTCAAGACGCTCGGTGAGAGCATATGGGCGCTGCTGATGCCCGTCGTTATCCTCGGCGGCATATACTCCGGTATATTCACACCGACGGAGGCCGGCGCCGTTGCATGTGTCTACAGTCTTATCGTCGGTCTTTTCATCTATCGTGAGCTTGACCCGAAGGCGCTCGTGCGCATCTTTGCGAAGTCAGCTGTTGCCTCTGCCGTCATCATGATGATAATGGGCACTGTCACGACCTTCAGCTTTGTTCTCACACGTGAGCGCATCCCTCAGCTCATCGCAACGACGCTGCTCTCCATTACCAGCAACAAGTATATCCTGCTCTTCCTCTTCGACATACTGCTGCTGATCGTCGGCTGCTTCCTGAATTCCTCTGCCGCGATCGCACTTCTTACGCCCATTCTTCTTCCTGTTCTCACCGGCGTCGGCGTGGATCCGTATCATGTCGGTATAATCTTCATCGTTGTCATGGGCATTGGAATGATAACCCCGCCTGTCGGCACCTGCCTGTATGTTGCCACGAATATTTCCGGGCTCAAGTTTGAAGAGGTCGTAAAAGGTGTTATGCCGTATCTCATTGCACTTATAGCCGCCATGCTCATCGTCACCTACGTTCCCGCGCTCAGCGTTGGATTCGCAGATCTTTTCATGGGCTAGGCACATCTTATCCGTTTACTTTTCCGTGCAGCCGCCGTTGCGGCGCTGAGTCGTTGCGGCGGCTGTTCTCCGGCGTGAAATGGTGTTATAATCTCCGTGAGAGAACGGCCCGCGCGGGGCTTCACGAGTTTATCTCAGGAGGGCATACAATGGATAAGAATGAGTACAAAGGCTTAGGCATTCCGCAGGATCCGTCCGCCGTCACGGACGAGGTCATTCCGGATTATTTTGAAGAGGCTGGCGAATGCGATATTCCTCTTCAAACTTATGAAACGCGCATACACGAGGCGTATTATTACCTCTCGAAAACGCACCGGAAGATCGCAAATTATATTCTCAAAAACCGTGCGAGCGTTATCAATTCTTCCATCACTGTTCTTGCGGGCAAGATAGGCACCACACCGGCCACCATCACGCGCTTTTGCCAAGTGCTGCGCTATAAGGGATATAATGAGCTGCAATTTTACATGCACAACGACCTTCTCAACAGCGGCAACGACAGTGAGCTTCTCCGCCCAGACGATCCTCTGGCAGTCAGCATACGCAAGCTGCTGAAATATAACCTTGACGCGCTCAACGATACCATGCTGCTTTTGGACGAAAGCAAAATGCATCAGGCCATAGACTGGATCATGCGCGCCAACAAGGTCTATTTCTATGCGGAGGGTGCGACCGGCTGCTCCGCCCAGTTCGGCCATCAGCTTTTTCTTCAAACCGGTATCGCCAGCAACTGCTATACTGATGCTGGGCTGATGATGCTTTCAGCGGCACACCTTACGGCGCAGGATGTGGTGATCTGTATGAGCTTCAGCGGCGCTTCCGAAAATGTGTACCACGCGCTGGAATTTGCCCGCCGCAACAACGCCATGACCATTGCCATAACCGGTGTGCCGAAGTCCCGTCTGGCGACGGCGGCAAATATCTGTCTCCTGTACAGCTGCAGCATACAGGACGACATACAATATCTGCATACTGCACGCATATGTGAAGTCGGCATCCTCGGCGCTTTGCAGACCGGGATAATAAACGCCATGACTCTTCGTAAGGATAAGCGCCTGAACGCGCTTAAATATGCCATAACCTATAAGCGTCTGAAATAGCCCGCCGGGCCGCGCGGCCCCTTTTCGCTTCATGCGGCCGGCGCTGAATATTTTCAAACCGAAGGAGTATTGAAATGTCAGATTATTTTAAAAGAGTTCAAAGTCAGACCAGAACAAGATTCTGGATAAATAATGTCACAGTAAACGAAGCGCACATGGCCATCGCCGCCGGTGCCGTCGGCTGCACGCAGAACCCGTCATACAGCTGGAAAATACTCAACGGGGCCGACCGCGATTTCGCGCTTGGCCTGATAGACCAGTATATAGACGAAGGGCTTTCCAACGACGATGTTCTCGTCAAGCTCCAGCGCACACTTGTTGAGCGTATCGCAGAGATCTTCATGCCCATGTACGAGGCCTCACACGGCAAGCTCGGTTATGTCAGTATTCAGGGCAATCCCTTCCGTGAGGACGCCGTATCTATCGTCAATTACGGCCGCTTCAACCGCGAAAAGTACCCAAATATCATGATAAAGGTGCCCGTCACGGTGGACGGGCTGGAAGCCATCGACACACTTCTCCATGAAGGCACGCCAATAAACGCCACCGAGGTCATGGCTGTCCGTCAGGCTGTTGATCTCTGCCACGTTTACGAAAAGGCTGCCGCGTCTATTGAGCACCCGCCCGTCACATACTACTCCCATATCGCCGGCATATTTGATGAGCATCTCAAGGCCACAGTTGAAAGCGCACATATAGATATTTCCCCCGACGTGCTCTGGCAGGCAGGCATCATCGTCGCAAAGAAGGTCAACCAGATCACAAAGGCGCATTGGCCAGAGGTCGGCATGATAAGCGGCGGTGCCAGAGGGCTTCAGCATTTTACTGAGATGGTCGGCGGCGACGCCGCAGTCACTATCAACTGGGTCGGCACAGCGGACAAGCTGCTTGAACAGGACGCGCCCGTTGTTCCGCGCTTCACCATGCCTCCCGCATACGAGGCCATAGATGAGCTGTTCACGAAGCTTCCCGATTTCAGGAAGGCATATTTCATTGATGAGATACGTCCCGAGGAGTATGAAAGCTTCGGCCCTGTGGTTCGCTTCCGTAACTCCTTCGAGTCCGCATGGACGAAGGCGCTTGCCGCCATAGAAGAGCGCCGCACGAACAGATGATATGAATATTGTTGAAAAACTCGCCGAATACAGTCTTGTCGCCCATATAAACGCACCACTCGATCCCGCGGATGCGGACGAGCTGGCCGTGGCTCTGCAAAAGGGCGGCGTCTGCGCGGCTGAAGTCAATATGGGTATCGAAAACTCCGGCAGCATTATCACGGTGCTGTGCCGCCGCGGTCTTTTCACGGGGGCGTATATAACAGACAGCACACAGATCTGTCGTATTCCTTCCGGCTGCGCCGCATGGATATCCTACAGCGGCGGTACGCTTCTCCCCGCCGGGGCCTCTATTCCGTGCATTCCGCGTGTCGGAGATAACGCGCAGCTTTTTCTGGCCGTGACAGAGGAAAACATGCAGGCCGTATTTGCCTCCAATGAGAAAAACCCCGACACCGTCTTTTTCCTCGACTTATTTTCCAACGCGATATCTCTGCGCGATTGGGATGCCGTGACCTCCGTCTGCAAGCGTGCGGTCAAGGCCATGCTGGGCATGTATCTGCACCATGTTGGCATCAATTCTCCGGATCTCTCCTCATGCCGACAGACTGTTGACGACCTGTCCGCCAATTTTGGACTGTGCCGTGGAAAAGAATCCCCGACAGCGATCTTCGTTGACAGCGCGTTTGAGGTCATGAAATCGCCCGGGCCGGGCATGCATGGTCACATATGCATGCGTGTCGCCTGCATACACCGCGCCATAAATTATCTGCGCTCCACCGGCATAAGATTTAATGAAAATTCCCGCCAATACAACGCCGAGGGAGAGCTTTTCGTCATATATTTTGAAGAGCAGATTGCCGGATTTGCCTACCATCTCATTGAAGCGTGAGGCTCCGCGCATGAGGCATTTGATCTTTTCCTGCACAGAAAAGCAATAGCGTATGTGCAAATAGCCGCCATCTTAGCGGCTATTTTGCTCAACTTTCCAAGATTCCACAGACTCCTGCTGCACAATTCAGCGCCGCCCATCCGGGCGGCGCTGAACCCAGCTTGTCAAAAAAAGTCTGTGAGATTTTTTTGACCACGCTTATCCGCCGGGCATTTTGAAAGCTTTCAAAATGCCGCTTCGCCCGAAAGCCTTGATGTACCAAGCCTTTCTGCGGCGGTTTATCCAATTTGAGACGGGCCTTGCCCCCTCAAGCACCCCCGCTGCTCTGTCTCTTTACTTTGCAGCATGGATTCTTTGACAGTCTCAATCCAGCGATGCCAAAATGACGCGCAGCCAGCGCTGTCAGGACTTCGGATGCATTTTTACTTCTGTTCCTGACTCCCTACCGCCGCATTTCGCGGCGTGGACAGGCGCAGCAGCGCCCGGTTTATATGCTGAACAGAGGAAGGATCTATATAGTGCTGAAACACGATGAACCTCCCTCCGCGGCTGAGGAACGACTGCCATACACTCTCCGCCTTGAACAGCTTGCGTACGTCGCAGGACGGCTCAAACACAAGTACGTCCGTTGTTTGGAGAAACCGCTCAAGCGAGATGAGATTCGTGACGTTGCAGACGTCAACGTGGCAGTTTATGTCATATACCCGCAGTGCACTCTTTACCACCAAGAGTGACCGCACCTGCGAATAAAGGATACACACAGACTCGTCGTTGTCAATTCGGCACAGTTCCCGGACGGTTTCGTCGCTCCACTTGAGCTTCACCTCCAGCATTTTGGGCTCCAGTATCGGCAGCGATGTGCAAAGCTCCATATAATGTGCCGCTGTCACGATGATCAAATCACAATCGCCTGCCTGCTGGACAAGCTCCGGCACGACCAGCAGCTCCTCCAGAAGGAAATCGTGTTCCTCAATATTGCTATAGGAGTTGAGGATATTTCTGTACACATAGAACATCGACTCTCGGCATTCTACCGTGCCTATTTTCAGCGGCCGGGCATTGCCGGACTGATTCAGGTGTTTCATCAGCATTATATTTATCGCAGCGTCACGGTTATAGCCAAGCATTTTCATGTTTTCAAGATATTCCATTGTAAGCTGGATGGCACGGTGCTCCGGCGTTTCGTGCAGCAGCGCCGTCTCTGCAACGCGGTAATAACCGCCCTGCGTCACCGTCACAAGATTCTTCATTCTGCATTCGCCATAGGCCTTTCTTACCGTGCCGCGCGACACACCAAGCGTCTCGGAAAGCCGCCTCTCCGGCCACAGCACATCGTCTGGAGCCAGTGAGCCTTCGGCGATCATTGCCTCGATTTTGTCCGCAAGCTGCTTATACACCGCAATGTGACTCGACGTGTCTGGGCTCCAGTTTATATCCTGCATGGCCAATTTCTCCCTCTGTTTGTTTTATATTTGTATATTAAATGAATGCCAGTGGAATGTCAATCGTTAAATTGGTATACACAATAGTTTGAAACCAATCCTGCAGGGCGGTATATTTAACATGCTCAAAAGCAGCCTTGCACTCTTGTGCATTGCAGAGAAAAGCTTGCAAATCCAAGAATTGTTGTTGCATCTTGGGTTCCAGTATGATATTTATAAATACAGAAGTTCGCACGTCAAAGCTTGAAATTGGTTCACTTCCATTAGAACACTCAGCAGCACTGGTATACATTCATTTTTGCGCCGCTGCGTTACCAATGGCGGTGACGTTTCTTCTGCTTTGTACTGCGTAGAAAGCAAAAAAAGAAAACAGGAGGATAATATCAAAATGAAACGCACACTCGCACTTTTGCTTGCAGTTGCCATGTGCTTGGCACTTGCAGCCTGCGGCAGCACCCAGGCCGCTGACACCACCGCAAAAACGGACACCCCTGCCGGCGCTTCCGGCGCAAGAGTATTGAAGATCACGATTGCCCACTCCGAAGGCAGCCCCTGCGTTGAATCTCTCAAGCAGTTTGCTCAGGAACTATATGAAAAGACGAACGGTGAGCTCACTGCCGAGGTCTATCCTAACACGCAGCTTTCCGGCGGCAACCAGACGACGGCCATCCAAATGGTGCAGAGCGGCGAGATCGAAATGGGCGTCATTTCAAGCATCGTCGAGTGCGCGATCGTTCCTAGCTTGAATATCATCGCCGTTCCTTTCCTCTGGAACGACGTCACCGATGTTGATAAGGCTCTCACCCGCGGAACTGTTGCTTATGATCTCTACAGCAGCGATTTGGCCGCGAAAGATATTGTGCTGCTGGGCTTTGCCGAAAGCGGTTACCGCGAGATTACAAATAACGTCCGTGCAATAAAAGAGCCTGCCGACATGGACAACATAAAGATCCGCGTCCTCGGCAATAATATGCTCAACGCCGCCTATACCAAGCTTGGCGCCAATCCCACCGACTATAACTTCAACGAGCTTTACACTGCTCTCCAGCAGGGCACCGTTGACGGGCAGGAGAACCCTGTTTCCACCATTATCATCCCCCAGCGCTACGAGGAAGTGCAGAAATATCTGACTATCGCACGCATGGTCTACGAGGCGCAGGTCGTTCAGGTCGGCAAGACCACTTGGGATTCTCTTACTCCCGACCAGCAGACGGCTCTGCAGGAGTGCGTTGACAACTTTGTCATTTATGAGAAAGAGGCCAATCGCGCCCGCTACGCAGAGGATATACAGCATCTGAAGGATGCCGGCATGGACGTCTATGAGCTCACGGACGATCAGGTCGCAGATTTTAAGGCCGTAGTCGATCCCGTTGTCAGCGAGTACATCCCCCAGTTCAGTCAGGAAATATACGATGCGGTGATCGCGTCCAAGGGCTGACCGGACACCTTTGTGCTTTTAATTTGCGGCTTTCCCGGGATAAGGGAAAGCCGCAATCCGATATGCACGCTGAAAGAATATAAGAAGGAGCGCTTATGAAAAAACTGCTGCTTGAGGAGCACATTTCAGCCTTCGTAATGGGTGCGATGGTGCTGCTCGCCTTTATCAACATTATTTCCCGCATCTTCTCGGGCTTTTCCTTCGCGTTTACGGAAGAACTCATTGTATATATGTTTGTCGTCACCACAATGTTCAGCGCCGCCTCCTGCGTTTACCGCAGGGCGCACATGAGTCTTACTCTTATATCGGACATGTTCAAGGGCTGGGGTCAGCTTTTCTTCATGATAACGAGCTCATTAGCAAGCTGTTTCCTGTTCGGGCTTCTGGCTTGGCAGTCCATAAAGCTGGTGCAGCGCGAGATCATGTATGACTATCTCACCGCTGTGCTGCAAATGCCGCAGTGGATATTTACCATGAGCATGGTGCTCGGCTCTTTGCTTTATATATTCCGTGTCATTCAGGTCTTTATTGAGGATTACAACTCTCTGCGGAAAAAGCTTAACGGCAGCGCGGCAGAGACAGAAAGCAAGGAGGCAGAGTGATGGCCGTACAGATAGGTGTTTTTCTTCTCATAGTGTTCTTCGTTCTGCTGCTTTTGAAAATTCCCATAGCAGTCTCTCTCGGTCTCTCTACCGTTATTACAATGATGCGCTTTGGCATTTCATTCGCGCAATACGCCAACATCATTTTCAGCAACATGGCCAAGTACACCATGCTGGCCGTACCGTTCTTCATCCTCGCCGGTATAATCATGGATTACTCCGGCATATCCAAACGCATCGTGCGTCTGGCAAACCTCCTTGTCGGCCCTATTCCCGGCGGCATTGCGATCGTATCCATCATCGTCACCACCTTTTGGGGCGCAATGTCCGGCTCGGGGCCGGCCACAGTCGTCGCTCTCGGCTCCATCCTCATTCCCGGTATGATCGAAGCGGGCTACAGCGCCGGTTTTGCTGCCGCGACAATTGCCGCGTCTGCCGCGATATCCGTAGTCATTCCGCCAAGCGTAACGCTTGTGGCCTTCGGCGTCGTCTCTGGAAGCTCTATCGGAAATCTTTTCCTTGGCGGTATGCTGCCAGGCATACTCATGGGGCTTGCCTTTATCGTGTGGGCTTTCATCGTCTCTCTCAAGCGCGGCTATAAGGGCGATCATTTCGGCAGCGGCAAAGAGATATGGAAGGCCTTCAAGGATGCTTTCTGGGGGCTCCTCTCTCCGTTCATTATTCTCGGCGGGATATACGGAGGCTTCGTTTCCCCCACCGAGGCCGCAATAATCGCTATTGTTTACAGCCTTATCATCGGCCTTTTCGTTTATAAGGATTTCAAACTCAAGACCCTGTGGAAGATACTCGCGGATGCCGCCAATTCTTCCGCAAGCATACTTATAATCATGGCAAATGCAGGCTTCCTGACTTGGCTGCTCACGGCGCAGGGTGTCGGCACCGCTGTTACAAATGGTCTTCTGTCCGCATCCGACAATCCTCAGGTGATTATGCTTCTCATCGTGCTCATTCTTTTCATTGCCGGCTTCTTTATCGACGGCATCTCCTCGACCTATATATTTGCGCCGCTCATGCTGCCTGTCGTTCAGGCCTGCGGCTACTCGACCATTGCATTCGGCGTGCTTATGTCCATGTGTCTTGCAGTCGGCTTCACCACTCCGCCGGTAGCCGTGAACCTGTATCCGGCCTGTCAGATCGCAAAAATAGAACTGCCCGAGATTTCAAAGGAGGTCATAGGCTATGTCCTAATGGGTATGTTGTGCGTTGTTCTGTGCGTATTTTTCCCGCAGATCATTACCTGCCTCGTTCCCAGCGCATAAAAATTTCAGGAGGTTATATAAATGTCCGCGACCTATACCATACGCCCTTTAAAAGTCGGCGAGTTTCTCACGCATGAGAAATCCACACTTACACTGCTCTACGGCTTCGGCGAGAAGCTGCGCACACCCATAACCATGTGGCTGATTCAAGGTAATGGCAAGAACATAATCGTTGATACCGGTCTTGGCGATAACGAGTGGTGCATCAAGTATCATCATCCCACATTTCAGGATGAGACGACAGCGCCGCTCAACGCGCTCAAAAACGTCGGCCTTACGCCGGACGACATTGATTTTGTCATCAACACACACCTGCACTGGGATCATTGCTTTAACAACTATCTTTTCAAAGGGAAAAAGATGTACGTCCAGAAGAAGGAACTGGAATTTGCAATGAACCCGCTCCCCTGCCAGAGTCTCTATTACGAAAGCAGTCTTATAGGCATGACGCCTGCATTCATGAAGGTTCTGGACGATTTTGTCACAGTTGACGGAGACGTCAGTCTATGCGACGGAATAGACTTGGTTTTTCTGCCAAGCCACACGCCCGGCTCACAGGGTGTGCTCGTGAACACTGTCGACGGAAAGTATCTTATTGCCGGCGACGCCATCGGCAGCTATGAAAACTGGTATGGCTCTGACGGCTATATAGACGGTAAGCTTCCCCATACGCACATTCTCCCTGCGATTCACGTTGACCTTGAGGCATGTCAGGCCAGCTATGAAAAAATTGAGAAGCTGGCCGATCACGTTCTGCCGGGCCATGATATGAAGGTTTACGACCACATGGTATATCCCCCCGAGGCTGAAAAATAAACGCAGATATCCGGCAGCCGCATCTGTGGCTGCCGGGAGAGGATACATAATGAAGATAATAAACAAAAGCTCTGCCGGAACGATGGAGTCCAACGACGCGCTGGTCATCCTTGAGCCCATCGAGGGGAAAACTCGGATAGACCTCTCTTCCCCGGTGCAGGAGCAGTACGGCGCACAGATCCTTTCCGCGATCAATGACGTTGTTGGTGCGTTCGGCATTGAAAACGCGCTCGTCATCGTGCGCGACCACGGTGCACTTGACTGCACCATCAAAGCGAGAGTTGAGACCGCCATCAGGCGTTCTCTGGAGGGTGGTAAATGAGAAGAACCATGCTCTTCATTCCCGGCAACAATCCGGGGATGCTCATAAATGCCGGCAACCACGGCTCCGACTCAATAATATTTGATCTTGAAGACGCCGTATCTCCGGATGAGAAGGACTCGGCACGCTGTCTTGTGCGCAATGCGCTGGACGCTTTCATGCCATACAGTAAAGAGGTCATCATACGCATAAACGATATCTCCACTCCATATTGGAAGGATGACCTTCGGGCTGTCATACCGTACCGCCCCGCGATGGTAATGCCGACAAAGGTCGGCAGCGAGAAGGATATACACATCCTCTCCGACTTTATCGGTGCGCTTGAAGAGGAAAACGGAATAGCAGAAAACAGCGTTCGTCTCATTCCGCTGCTTGAAACAGCCTCTGGTATAGAATTCGCCTATGATATAGCAATGGCCTCTCCGCGTATGGAGGCGCTGTATCTCGGGGCTGAAGATCTCACAAAGGATCTGCATGCCCAGAGGACCAAGGAGGGCAAGGAGATACTATACGCCCGCTGCCGCCTTTTGACCGCCGCAAGGACAGCGGGGATAAAAGCGTATGACACACCCTTTACCGATGTTGACGATATGGATGGTCTTCGGAAGGATGCGGAGTTTGCCCGTCACCTTGGCTTCGACGGCAAAGCCGTCATATCCCCGCGCCATGTGCAGTGCGTCAACGATGTGTTCAGTCCCTCTGATAAGGAGATCGCATACGCCAAGGCCGTAATTCAGGCCATTGAGGAAGGCAAGCGGCAGGGCAAAGGCGCCGTGTCCCTCGACGGCAAAATGATAGACCCTCCCATAGTAGCGCGCGCACAGCAGACGCTTGACATGGCGCGCAGCATTTTCGGGGACGTGTGAGCCGTGTTTGGAGGAAATAAAAAATGACAGGAAAACTGGTATCCTCACTCAGAGAAGCCATAACGGCCTGCGGGCTGAAGGATGGAATGTGCATATCCTTCCATCACCATCTGCGAAACGGCGACCACGTGCTCAACATGGTCATGGCAGAGATTGCGGACATGGGCTTTCGTGGGCTTTGCGTCAGCGCAAGCTCTATCCACGACGTGCATCTGCCGCTGGCCTCTCTTCTTGAGCAGGGCGTCGTTACTGATATAGACACGAACTATATCAGTGCAGGTGTTGGCCGCACTGTCTCTGCGGGCACACTCGATATTCCCGTTACGTTTCGTTCTCATGGCGGGCGGGCAGGCGCCGTATACTCCGGCGAGCGTCATATCGACATCGCCTTTGTCGCTGCGCCGACTGCGGACTGCAGGGGAAACATCAACGGCGTTGACGGGCCATCGGCTTGCGGCGCGTTGGGCTATGCCTTTGAAGATATGAAGTGCGCGGACAAGGTCGTCGTAATAACCGACCATCTTGTACCGTACCCACTTCAAAGGGTATCCATTGACGAGACCACCGTTGATTATGTTGTCAAAGTCGCTTCCATCGGCAACCCCGGCGGCATTGTATCCAGCACAACTCGCATCACGCGCGATCCGATAGGCTTGAAGATCGCGAAGTTGGCCGCGGAGGTGATTGCGCATTCCGGGCTTCTTTCCGACGGCTTTTCCTTCCAGACCGGTGCCGGCGGTGCATCGCTTGCCGTCACGCAGTATCTCAAGGAGATAATGCTAGAAAAACATATTACAGGCAGCTATGCACTCGGCGGGATCACAGGTTACCTTGTGGACATGCTTGAATCCGGGCTTTTTGAGTCCATTCAGGACGTCCAGTGCTTTGACCTGCGCGCGGTGCAGTCGCTGCGCGGTGACCCGCGCCATAAGGAGATCTCCGGTTACTGTTATGCAAGCTCATACGCGAAAAGCTGCGCCGTAAACAGTCTGGATGCCGTTATCCTTGGCGCGACCGAGATCGACACTGATTTCAATGTTAACGTCCACACAGACTCCAGCGGGCGCATAATGGGCGGCAGCGGTGGTCATGCCGACGCCGCGAACGGCGCCAAGCTTTCCATAATCGTCGCTCCAGCCTTCCGCACGCGTCTGCCGACCGTGCGTGAGCATGTCAGCTGCATCTCCACACCTGGACGCGATGTAGACGTGCTCGTCACTCAATATGGCGTATCGGTCAATCCCCACAATTTTGAGCTCCGCCAGCGTCTTGCAGACGCACGTCTTCCCATGATTGACATCCACGAGCTTTGCAGGAAGGTCGAGCTCATAACAGGTGCGCCGGCTCCGGTCCGGCATTCGGACAAGCTTGTCGCACGCGTTCTCGACAGAGACAACAAGCCGCTCGACGAGATCTATCAGGTCATTTAAACCAAAAGGCCCCAACACGACACCTAACGTATTGAGGCCTTTTTCCTGAAAAGCTTTTAAGCCTGTCCAGTCAGCATATCCACAAAATAAACCAGCGCAAGAATATCCGCACTGCCGCCGGGACTGATATTCATCCGGATAAAATCAGCATCCAGTTCGTTCAGACGGTCAAGCCACTCTGCGGCAGTCAGGCCGCATTTCATCAGCGCATCAAATTCTGCCCGTATGCAGCGCATGGTTTCCGCCGATGTACGCGCAGCAATATTCGTATCCTCAGCCGCCGCGATTATTGCCGGCAGAGTTATCGCCCCAGCGTCATTTCTGTTAAGGCCGGCCGCCCTCAGTTCGCGGTATCTTGGAAGTGCAGTTTCAAACAGCGTCGGGAAGCCCTTGAGGGCTTCACCTCGCACACCGGTTATCCCCTCCGCGGCAAAGAGCTTCTCGCCGGCGGTCACGCCCGCATTTCGCTGTATCCCGGCAAAATCCGCTGCCACAGGAGCCGCAGCCGCAATGCAGCGGAGGCGCAGAGTGTCCGTGTTGAGCGGTTCGCCATCTGCCCACATCCGGCCGAGAGCCGCGCAGAATATGCCCATTGAGAATATGGCACCCTTATGCGTGTTTACGCCCTTTGTCACCATACGCATACACGCTTCCGCGTCCACGCCGGTCTCGCGCAACCGGGCAAAGCAGCCGCTCTCCGTCAGGGCATTATCGACTCCCGTAAGGAAGAAAGTCCTGAATGCCGGGCGAAGCTCAAGTGCGCTTATGAAGAAGCTGTCCATGTCCATATCCCGGTGCGCACCGGAATTTTTCTGATCGACAAGGCCAGGCTTCGGGGTCGTCATGACCTCATACTGAAGCGCGCGCACAGCGGCCGAAGACACTTCATCCGCGCGCTTTGACGCAAAATATTCGTTTATGATCTCAACGGTCCTCTGCTGAAGCTGTGCTACGCTGTGTCTACGGCTCCTTCCGCATGCAGCGGCACTTTCGCCGCAGATGAGACATCGCCGTCCTTCAAGGCCGAGTTCTGTGCGCGATACTTTGTGTCCGTCGGCATCGATAACATCTATGTCGAACAGCCTTCCAAGCCCGCTGCGCTCCTCAAGTCTGCACATCGCAGCCTTTACGGACTTAGCTGGTGCATTTAACACAGCAAACAACTCCCAGCCGCATTCGCTGTGGTTTTCCTCTCTGTGTATTATTTCAAATCGTTCGGCCGTACAGCGGTACCCGATCTGCATTCTCCCCTCGTTGAAGGTTTTTTCGATCAGAGCCGAAGTTTTGACCGGGCCTGCAATGTTCAGTGTGAAGGAAATAAGTGTCATTCCATAGTGTTCAAGCAGCTCTCTCTGCTTGACCGCGCGGAGTTCACGCGCTTCAAGCATTTCATTCATAGTTATTTCTTTCCCCTGCATTTTTCCTTCAAACGGCATGGCAGTTTTTCCTTTCATTTTCCGAACTTGAGACAGGAGGCATTATGCTTAGCAAATACGAAGGCCGCCCATTTGCGGGTATCGAGCTCGACGAGCTGCGTGCTTTTTTGAATGACTCCGGGCTTGCATATGAAGATGATATCACTTTTTCGGTCATTTTCCGCGCTGAAGATGGGCGCATCTGCGCCACTGGAAGTCGAAGCGGCTGCGTGCTGAAATGCATCTGCGTCGCAGAGAAGCACCGCGGAGAGGGACTCCTGTCTGCCTTAATGACGGCGTTGACCACTCAGGCCGCACTTGACGGCGCATACAGGCTGTTTCTTTATACCAAGCCGCAGAACGCAGATATGTTCATTCCGTTCGGCTTCAGCCCTGTCATTGAGACCGACAGTATGCTCTACATGGAGAACTGCCGGGGCGGCGTGGCGCGCTATGTTGCTTCCCTGCGTGCCGAGACACCGGGATGCGGCGGGTTGATCGGTTCCGTTGTCGTCAACTGCAATCCATTCACGCTCGGACACCGGCAGCTTATCGAGCGCGCAAGCGCAGACTGCGATCTGCTGCATGTGTTTGTTCTTTCTGCGGATGTAAGCGAATTCCCGGCAGAAGCAAGATATGCACTTGTAAGACAAGGCGTGGAAGATCTCCCGAATGTGACCGTACACAGGACAGAGAATTATATCATCTCCGCCGCAACTCTGCCAAGGTATTTCCTGCGCGGCGACGCGGCGGACGCTGCGTGCTTCACTCTTGACCTGAGTCTTTTTGCCCAGCGTATAGCAAGGCCGCTAAATATCACGCGACGATATGTCGGAAGTGAGCCGTTCAGTCCATTCACTGCATCCTACAACGCCGCCATGAAGGCACTGCTGCCGAGATACGGCATATCAGTGATCGAGATACCGCGGCTTGAGTCCGACGGAACAGCCATAAGCGCGTCGGCCGTGCGCCGTATGCTCGTAAGCGGCAGCATACAGGGGCTGGAAAAGCTTGTTCCACGCTCGACTCTTGAATATCTCTCCTCCGCCGAAGGGCGGGCAGTATGTGAAAAGCTGCGCCGTATGGCGTGACACAGTCTGACCCAATTCTATACGACATCTTGGATATGTCAATAAAATTGTTCATTATTTTTTGAATCACCGGAGGTTATTATGTCACAGCAGGATTATTTCTTCCACGAGAAAAAGGTCGTTCCCATTGATAAGGCCATCAAGTTTGAAACCGAGCTGTACCGCGCCGCTGGCATGTCTGAGGCCGATGCAAGATGCGTCGCAGACGCGCTTGTTGACGCAGACGCAAGAGGTGTGTATTCCCACGGCATACAGCGTAATTCGCTCTATCTCAATCGCTTTGAAAAAGGCGGCACCAGCCCAACCGCCCGGCCTGAGACTGTGAAGCAGTTCGGCGCGACCGCGCTTGTTGACGGGAACAACGCCATGGGTATGGTCGTGAGCAAATACGGCATGGAGCTTGCCATTGACCTTGCGAAAAAATTTGGGACGTCCGCAGTCTCAATCACCGGGAGCAATCATTTCGGCACCTGCGCTCACTATCTGAAGATGGCAACGAACGCAGGCATGATAGGCTTCTGCTGGACTATCAATTGCGTAAATATAATGGCGCCCTGGGGCGGGCGCGAGCGCCAGCTCGGCAACAACCCTTACGGCATAGGTGTTCCCTGCGGCAAAAGGCCGGACGTCATAATGGACATGGCCACAAGCGTGGTTGCCCGCGGCAAGATAGTCATGGCGCGCAAGACGCACTCCGCCATTCCGGAAAGCTGGGCGCTTGATATCGACGGCAATCCTACCACTGACCCAGAGGCCGCATACTGGGGGACCGTTCAACCATTTTCGACCTATAAAGGCTACAGTCAAACTCTGATGAATGCAATAATTACGGCTATTCTTAATAACTCCAGCTTTGGCCCCGACATAATCGACCTGTACGAAGAACCTGAGAAGGTGCAGAACTCCGCACATCTTTTTCAGTGCATAGACATAAATGCAATAGACGACCTTGAAGCCTTCAAGCAAAGGATGGACGATGCCGTCGCCTATATCAAAGGTGGGAAACGCGCGGATGGCGTTGCCGAGATATTTGTTCCGGGTGAGCAGTCCGACCGCAAGCTTAAAAAAGCACAGGAAGAAGGGATCGTGTACCCGGTCGAGGTCATAAAAGAAGTGCAGGAGCAGGCGCTTCGGTATCAGCTTCCCGAAGCCCTGTGGCTGTGAAATTAGGCCGGTGACAGTATATGAGCACACATAAAAGGCTCCTTCTCGGCTGCATTGCGGATGACTTTACCGGTGCGGGCGACGCCGCGTCATTTCTTCAAGACGGCGGATTGAAGACCCTGCTGGTCATATGGCCTCACGTCGAACGCGTCTCGCCAGAAAGCTATGACGCCGTAGTCGTCGCCCTCAAAAGCCGCTCGATTCCGCCGGAGGATGCGATCCGTGAATCTCTCGCCGCTTTGGACTGGCTCAAGACCCAGGGGGCGCAAAAGCTTTACTTCAAATACTGCTCCACCTTCGATTCCACGCCGCGGGGGAATATCGGCCCCGTCTGCGACGCGATTCTGGAGCACTACGGCATTCCCTGCACCGTCCTCTGCCCATCGCTCCTTTCAAATGGGCGAAGCGTCCGCGGCGGCACGCTCTTTGTAAACGGTGTACCTCTAGCCGAAAGCCATATGAGCCGGCACCCGCTCAATCCTATGTGGAGCAGTTCTATAAAAGCGCTCATGCAGGCGCAGTCAAAATATCCGTGCTTTGAAATATGCGCTGACGAATATTCCGATGCTGGGTCTCTCGCACGGAATATCAAAGACATTTCTGCGGATAACCAGCACTTTTATCTCGTTCCGGAGTATTACGAGCCTGCACATGCCGAAGCTATTTTGACGCTGTTCGGAGAATTGCCGTTCCTGACGGGCGGCTCCGGCCTTTTGGGAAGCTTTGCCCAGAATATGAGCAGACTCGGCGCACATGCCTCAGGTCGGCAGAGCTCATGCTGCAGCGCCATTGCCGGGAATACCGGACGGCTCATGCTTGCCGGAAGTTGTTCGGATATGACTCGCCGTCAAGTGCGGCGGTGGATAGAATGCGGTGGGCGGGCCGTTATGGTCAGCGCAGAGGATGCCTTGACTGGTGCGCCGCGCGCCGCGGAGTTAGCGGATATATTCCTGTCTGCGCCGGACCGTGATATTCTCTATTACAGTTCAGGCAGCGACGGATCCGCACAGACTGACATTTCGGATAAGGCCGTTTCCTCTGCAATGGAAAGCTGTCTTGCCGCCGTCGCATGCGCTGTGCTCTCTAAAGTGCCCGTTACACGTCTTATTTCTGCCGGCGGAGAGACGTCCGGTGCGATCACAACAGCGCTTGGACTTGGCAGCTTTGCAATAGGAAACTCGATTGCACCGGGTGTTCCTGTCCTTATCCCGAACGACAAGCCGGAATTGCAGCTTGTGCTGAAATCCGGCAATTTCGGAAACGAGCGTTTCTTCATTGATGTCTTGAAAGGAGACGCCGGTAATGAATCTTAACGAAAAGCTCTATCAGGCAGTATGGATCGCGCATTCGCTTTTTGAGCGCGGAAAAACCAGCGGTACGACCGCAAATATCAGCTTTCTTGACGACGGCGTCGTGTGGATCTCCCGCAGCGGCTCTTGCTTTGGCATGCTGCAAGCGGAGGACTTTGTTCCTGTTTCTCTGTCCGGTGGTCATACGGGTTCCGGCAATAATAAGCCCAGCAAGGAGCTGCCGCTGCATCTGGCACTTTACAGCTCCTGCGATGAAACGCAGGCTGTCATTCATACCCATGCACCCTACAGCACGCTCTGGTCATGTCTCCCGCACGGCAACAGCCGCGACGTGCTGCCGAACCATACGCCGTACCTGAAAATGAAGCTCGGCAATGTAGTATCCGTGCCATACGCGCCTCCGGGCTCCGAGGAATTGTTTGCGCTTATGCGCAGCCGTGTGGGATGTGAACGCGGATATCTTTTGGCAAATCACGGGCCTATTGTCGCCGGAAAAGCACTTATGAACGCCTTTGAAGCTATAGAGGAGCTGGAGCAGAGCGCGCAGATCGCTTGGTGTGCCTATGCGGCCGGAATTCACCTCAGCCCTATATAAAGCAAGGAGGAACACATCTAATGATTCGCAAAAAATCATCATGCCGTATGGAAGAGATATCCCATATGAAGGGCGGCATCGGAAGCTTCCGACTTGAGCACCTTGCCGAGCACACCGAACTTGCAGACGCCGTAAGGCTGTTTGCCGTGGGCACGCTGCTTCCCGGTTGCAGTGTCGGCTGGCATGTGCACAGCGATACCACAGAAATTTGCTGGTTTGTCAGCGGCACCGGCACGGTTGTTGAAGATGCCGACGTTCGCTGCCACGTTGAAGCAGGCGACACGCATATTTGTCCTACCGGTTCCGGCCACGAGATCATAAATGATTCCAACGCGCCGCTCAGCTATCTATGTGTGGTGCTTAATGTTTGATGAGGTGTGCCGCGGGCATCTGACCTCTCTGGTCGGCTCTTTTGCGGCGGTCTTTTTGTGTTGCCCTTTTTACCTGCTGCCTGCAATTTTTCTTTTCGTCACGTTCACTTTGGGGCTTGCCTTTTTATTTACTGGCTTATCTATCAAATCAAAACGGACGGAGCATTCTACACCTTTAACCTTGACCATCCCACAGATTTTCAGGTACATTCCCTGAGTGTCGGCGACATCGTAGCGCTGAAGCAGAACGATGTGCTATCCTGTCTTTACGTCGATTCCTGGGGCTTCAAAGAGCTGCCGGGCTCTCTCAAGCCGGAGAACTATCTGAAGAATGCCGAGATGGCGATAGAAGATGATTACGGCGTGATCGACAGTATCATCAGCAACGGGCCGCGCAAGACAGTCGCAGAGTTGGAGGAGCAGGCCAAGACCGGCTCCTATTTCTTTGTTGGAGCTGACCGACAGTACTCTGTGCAAGCTTGGCGGCATCACCGATGAACAGTTTGCGGAATTGGAGCTGGTGCCGGACTTCGACACAGACGAATAAGGAAGAAGCATCGGCGGGAGTGGCTTTCGGGTCGCTCCCATTTTTGCTGCGGCTATCCTATTGAAGAAAAATGCGTGTGCCCGCAAAAATTTTCAATAGGAGGCATGAAAGTATGGTTGTGAAAAGAAACGACTACCTGAACAAGCTCATCAGCAAGAAGCACAACGGTCTTATCAAGGTTGTCACCGGTGTTCGCCGGTGCGGAAAATCCTATCTGCTGTTCAATCTTTTTAAAGAATATCTCCTTTCCGAAGGAGTGGACAAAAAGCACATCATAGAAATTGCTTTTGATGCTTTTGAAAATAAGCAGTTTCAAAACCCTTATGTACTGATGCCGTATTTCCCGTCAACTGGGACAGCGTTCCCGAGGTGATGAACA
>UMHM01025910.1_pt1 | contig 25891 bp, 21 predicted proteins | sample 1965501 | NCBI WGS metagenome assembly UMHM01 (sample SAMEA4836095, study PRJEB28245) | human gut metagenome | biome: gut microbiome; material: fecal sample | place: Denmark | collected 2008
CTAATGGGTTTCCGTTTTTCGTACAGAAGAGATAACCGCTGCATATATTCTGCTCCTTCGCATAGCTTTCCAGTTTCGTTTTCAAGTCCCTGTGCAGAATAATCACGCGGCTTTTTCCTTTCAGGCGTATTTCCGCTTTCCCTTTTCTAACTGCTTCCAACGTGATAAACCGCAGTTCGCTTACCCGTATTCCCGTTGCACAAATCGTCAGCATAACATGATAAAGGCGGCTGTTTTTCTTTTCCTTTGCCGCTGCAAGCAGCCGTCTGTATTCGGCTTCGGTCAGTTCTCTGTCATCATCAATAAATGCTTTGCGCTGCACTTTCAGCAGCTTTACCTTGCAATCATGCAATCCGGCGTATTCCAAATAGGAATTGATTGCCGATAACTTACCGTTTACCGTCTGTACCTGATTTTCTTTCAGCAGCTTATCTCTGTAATGGAGCAACTTTGTTTTGCTGACCGGATCTCCCGCTAAATATTCCATAAGCAACAGGATTTCATGCAAATATTTTGTTATTGTCAAAGCAGCTTTCTCGTTTTCTCTTAAATGGTTTTCAAAGCCCTTTATCGTTTTGTGCGTTATACTATAATTTTTCATAGGCAATCCCTCCGTAATGTTTGTTCTTCCTTAATTTTACCCGCCATTTATAATTCGTTCAGAATGCGGGACAGAAAGATTGCCGAAAATCTTTTATGCTCAATGCTCTGCTCTATGGCAGGGCATATTTTTTTGCAAATTTTTATCCGGATTTGCCCAAACGGAAGTTTCTCACCGTATTAGTAACAGAGGGAAACGGTAAATAGCAAGCACAGCAAATGAGTACCCATTTGCAATTTTCGGATTTAGGCACCCCTGCCCTAAATCTCAAAAATGCTTGCTGGGAAAATCCCAAACCCTTGAAAATCATATATAACGAAAGGCGGTGAAGTATGGCAAACAGAAAAAGAAATCTGCAAATAAAGTTCTATGTTACGGAAGAAGAAAAACGGCTCATTGATGAAAAGATGAAGCAAATCCCCATTAAAAGTTATGGCGCATATCTGCGGAAAATGGCGATTGACGGATATATCCTTGTGGTAAATCGAACCGATACAAAGGCATATATTCGGAAGTTGCAGGCAGTCAGCCGCAATATCAATCAGATTGCCAAACGCGCCAACGCAGCGGGCAGTCTTTACGAACAGGATATTGCGGATATTCAAAAGGCGGTGGAAGAAATATGGCGGTTACAAAGACGCACCCTATTAAGTCAACCTTAAAGGCCGCCATCGACTACATTCTAAATCCCGAAAAGACGGACGGAAAACTGCTGGCTTCCTCTTTCGGCTGCGGTATGGAAACTGCGGATATTGAGTTTGCATGGACAAGAGAACTTGCCGGGGATCGCGGCACTCATTTAGGGCGGCATCTGATACAATCCTTTTCGGTGGGGGAAACCACGCCGGAAGAAGCCCATAAAATCGGAATGGAACTTGCAGGGGCGATATTGGGCGGTAAATATGAGTTTGTATTGACTACCCATGTAGATAAAGGCCATCTGCATAACCACCTGATTTTTAACGCGGTCAGCTTTGTGGATCACAAAAAGTACCATAGCAATAAGCAAAGCTATCACTTTATCCGGCGCACCAGCGACAGGATATGCAAAGAACATGGGTTGTCGGTTATCGAGCCGGGACAGGACAAAGGAAAAAGCTATGCGGAGTACACCGCCGAAAAGCAAGGTACAAGCTATAAAGCAAAGCTGAAAATCGCCGTTGATACCCTGATACCGCAAGTAACGGATTTTGAAGAACTGCTGCGCCGCTTGCAGGAAATGGGCTACGAAATCAAGCGGGGCAAATACATTTCCTGCCGCGCAAACGGACAGGAGAGGTTTACCCGGCTGAAAACCCTCGGCGCAGGCTATACGGAAGAAGCGATACAAAACCGTATCAATGGCGTTGCGGTCAACCGCACAAAGCCGCTGCGGGACGATAAAAAAATCCGGCTGGCGATAGATATTGAAAACAGTATCAAAGCCCAGCAGTCGGCGGGCTATGAACGGTGGGCAAACCTTTTCAATCTGAAACAGGCGGCAAAATCGCTCAACTTCTTATCCGAAAACAAAATCGAGTATTACAGCGATTTGGAAAGCAAAATTGCAGACCTTACCGCCTCCTTTGCCGAAACGCAGGGTGCAGTTAAAGAAGTAGAAAAGCGAATGTCGGATTTATCGCTGCTTATCAAGCACACAACCACCTACAAGCAGTTAAAGCCCATCTATGAGGAATATAAAAGATCGCCGGACAAGGAAAAGTATCTGCGGGGGCATGAAAGCGAAATCATTTTATTTGAAGCTGCCTCCAAAGCCTTAAAGGGTATGCAGATAAAGAAGCTGCCCGATCTCGCTGCGCTGCGTAAAGAGTATGACAGCCTGAACGACAGAAAAGCCGCTTTGTATGAGCAATATCGCAAGGCGAAAAAGCAAATGGAAGAATACGGAGTCATCAAGAAGAACATCGACAGTATTCTTTATCCTGCCCATAAGCGCATACGGGAGCAGGGGCAAGAACGGTAAAAGATTTTGCCGGAAACAGTAGAAAATATCACAATTTTGCGGTATAATTATCTTGTATATTTGTACCCATAAGGAAAGGGGTATCTCACCATGAGCGAAAACAAAAAACCTACGAATGATAAAATACAGTTGTTTGAGGATAAGCGGATCCGTACCGCATGGGACGAGGAAAAAGAAGAATGGTATTTTTCTATCGTTGATGTAATCGGGGTACTAACTGAAAGCCCAAATCCTCAAACCTATTGGCGGGTAATGAAAAAAAGGCTGAAAGACGAGGGAAACGAAACCGTTACAAACTGTAACGCTTTGAAAATGATTGCTGCGGACGGCAAAAGGCGTTTAACCGATGTAGCCGACACCGAACAGCTTTTGCGCATTATTCAATCTATCCCCTCGCCAAAGGCAGAACCCTTTAAGCTGTGGCTGGCGCAAGTCGGCAGAGAACGGATAGAGGAAACCATAGATCCCGAACAGGCGATTGACCGGGCTTTTGAAACCTATCTGAAAAAGGGATATACCCGCGAATGGATTTACCAAAGGCTTTTGTCTATCCGAGTCCGAAACGAATTGACAGGCGAATGGGACGCGCATGGCGTACAAAAAGGCATTGAATATGCCATACTCACCGATGAAATCACCCGCGCATGGGCTGGTATGACAACCCGGCAGTATAAAAATCTCAAAGGCTTAAAAAAGGAAAATCTGCGGGATAACATGAGTACAATGGAAATTGTCTTGAATATGCTGGCAGAAGCAACCACAACAGAATTGACAAAAGCACACAACCCGCAAGGCTTTGAAGAAAACCGCGAAATTGCAAAACGCGGCGGCAAGTTTGCCGGAGATACAAGGAAATCCATTGAAGCAGATACAGGGCGTCCGATTATTACATCGGAAAATGCCGCCCAGCTTAATACGGTCGTTACCGCCATGATTGAGGGAGTAATAGAAGCGGAAGAACAGAAAGAGGAAAAGGAAGAAGAATAAAGAAGATAAGGGGGTAAAAATATGGGCGTTGGCATATTGGCTGCATGGGGATTTGAAATCATCATTGCACTTGTAATCAGCTTCATTCTGCTTGTAGTGGGCTTGTTTATCGGGCATATCATCCTGTTTGACAGTATCGCCCTCGGCATTATCTCCGGCTTGTGCTGTAATCATTTCCTCACGCTGCACCCTGCTTTCTGCCTGCTAATCGGAGTTGCGGTATTTGTCGGGCTGCTATTTCTGCAACATACCTCTGCGGGCTTTTGGATTATCGGCTGCCTGCTTTCAGCGGTATGGGCGTTTATCTTTGCTTTCTTTGCCTACATATTTACGGAAGATATGATATGGTTTTATGTGGTCGGTGGGATTGCCTTTGTGGTAATGCTTCTGCTGCATATCCGCGCAAGGGATAAGGCATAAAATCAGGGTACATAGTGGATAAATAGGGGCTTGAAACTCCTTGAAAATCAAGGCTTCTCAAAGCGAAAAACGGCAAAGACGATAAAGTATATTCAGGTATCAGAAAACAGGGTTCTAAATGCCCACGCGAAAAGACAAAAAAAGAAACAGGGCGCGGCTGCCGTTAGTGGCAAGCCGCGCCCTGCTGTTCTGTGTACCTGTTATTCCTCGATTAGCACAAACTCCAACTCGGAATATGCCGTATCGCTCATGGCTTTTAACTTTTCCATAGCGGTATCGGCAAGGCTGCGCATATCCTCACTTTCGATATAGGGATATGCTTCCAAAATGTTATCAATGGTCTGCGCCCGGATCGGGTCATAATAAATGGCAATCAGTTTTTCTTCCGGCGTGGTAAATGGGTTATACATGGCTCATACCTCCAAATCGTTGTTTTTTTCTTTGGCGCGCTGTTTGTTCTGCTGCTGCGCCGCCTGCTTTTTGTAATCGTCAAGCTGTTTGAGAATAGAGGGCTTTTTTTCTTGCTTCTGCGGTGCTTGCTTCTTTTCTTCCTTAATCGCCCTTGCATAGTCAAAAAGGCTGACAAGTTCGCCCGCTTTCATTTTCTGTTCTAAATCTGCGGCGGTTGGTGCATTAGGGGTATTGTTAATTACACCGTCCAGCATATTGTCGTTTTGCTCGACAATATCCTCAATCATCCGTAATGGATTTTGCGGCTGCGCTGCAACTGCAAAGGCTTGTGTTCCGTTGCCCATAATGAGATATTGCCCGTCCTCGGATCTGTGATGAACGCCATAGCCTGCCGCCCGCATTTGTTCCTCATTCAAAGAAGTAATATGAAAATTGCCTCGCGGGGTAGAAACCCTTTCGCCTGTCATTGCCTGTTCCGGGCTTAACGCTTCCTGCGGCTGCAAAAACTCCGGTACTTGGGTATAGCCGATACTATCTACATAATGGGCGGTATTTTCGCCGTTTTGGTGTAGTACCACAATATCGGAAACGGAAAGGCTGTGTCCCTTAAAATCGTCAGGTTTGTCAATATTGTACTTTTCCCATATCTGCGCCAGCGTCATATCTTTTTCAAGGGGTGCGGTATAAACAAGGTCATAATTCGCCCGGTCAACAGAATGTCCCGCCGCCTGCAAGCGGTCATACGGTTCAAAGCGCAATTCTCTTGTTGCTTCGCTGCGGGATAGCTGGTAAATCCCATATCCGTCCTCTTTACCATACAGCAGCAGGGCTTCCTTGCCCGGTTCGCTTTCCCGTAGCTGCCCTTTCATGGCGTTGTATTCGTACAGGGCTTCCCATGTGTTTTTCTCTATTCCGAACAAACCGCCTTTTTCGGCGTGTTCCTGCAAATCCGCAACGCTGGTTACGGCTCCCTCGGTGCCATCTTCATAAATACGGTAAATCTCTACATCGTCCTTTGTGAAAAGACGCTGGGCGGCTTCTTGCTGCAAAGGCAGCATACCGTTCCACGAATACCCGTATTCCTGCATTTCCTTTACCGTAATGGTAGGATCCGGCGCGGGTATTTCAGACTGCTGCTGCGGTTCCTGTCCCGGCTGCTTCGGCTGTGCCGCCGCTTCCTGTCTTGCGTGTTTTTGGATTTCCACAATCCGTTCCCCGGTCAGGGGTGCAATGCTCTTAATGCGGTCGGCGGCGTAAATGGCATTGTCGTTTAACTGCCGCTGCCATGCGCCCGCGCTGGGCGACCACCTGAAACCGTTGCTTTTAAGTTCTTCCCGGATCTCCGCACCCGGTTTTCCGTCAAAGAAGATTTGCAGGCGGTTATCCGCTTTATTGGGTTCTGCCCTGCCTCCGTCAAATTCCCATCCAACATAGGTTAATTCTTCCCTGCGGGAAAGGTCGGCAATGCGTTCTTTTACTCTGCGGATTTCCGCGTTGTTGTTGGAAAGGGCAAAGGACTGAAAAGGCCTGCTTTTATCCAAATGCCAGCTTTGCTCCATTTTGCTTTTCAGCTTTTCAATGTTTTCTTGGGAAAGATGCGGGCAGCCGTCAAGGGTCTTATATTTGCGAAAATAGGCGTTAACCGCTTTCATGGTTTCCTGTGCCGCTTCCAGCTTATGCAGCTTGCTTTCCAGCTTTTCAACCGCTTTCGGATCGTCTGCGCTGATACCGCCCATGCCCGTACTGCGGATTTTATCAAGCAAGCCCTGAATGTCCTGCCATTCGCTGTGGTTTCTGTCACGCGCTGCGTTTTGTTTTTCTTTTTTACGGACAGGGAAATTGCCGCCGCCAGCGATAAGAATAGAGGGTACGCGGCTGTCAATGGCATATCTGCTGTTCATATTCTCGGCAAGTTTCCGGGCGTAGGTGTCTAAAAGCCTGTCTATCTTATCGTGGTACATGGGATCCACCCGCGCTTTCTGCTTTTCGGCAAGGGCAGCGGCTTCATCTACATACTGCCGGTATGCTGCGGTTGCGCTGCCCTGTCTGTAATCGCGGTAGCTGTTCGCGTCATTGGCGCGGCGGGCTGCCGTTTCGCTGATAGGATAATACCGTACTGCCGATTGCGTTTTTTCTTCGGTAATCTGCTGCGGTGCCGCTTTCTGTTCCTGTGCGGCGGTTTTTTCCGGTATTGCCGATGTTTCCGTCTGCTGGGGCTGTGTTTCCTCCGGCTGCTCCTGTTTAGCCGGATCAGAGTGGGCGTTTACCCATTCTTCAAACTGTTCTGCATTTTCAAAATGAGTAAACTCAATACCAGCCTCGGTTAGCTTTTCCTCTACAAAAGCATTGATTTCTTCTTTCGGCTGCTCCGGTTGTTCGGACAGCTTTTCAAGCTGCCCATCCTTTAAGGAATAGCCCTGCGCGGCGATTGCTTCAAGGGTTCCCTGCGATACCTTACCATAAATCTTTTGATCGGCTTCTACCAAAGTTTCCAGCGTTGCCCGCACTTCATCGGATAAGACTTTCTGCTGCTCCGGGGCAAGGGTATCAAAGACAGGAGCCTCCGGCTGTACCTGCTCCTGCACGTTTTCCCGCTGCTTCTGCAACGCGGCAAAATGCCCCTCAATATCGGAAATGAGTTCTTTTGCGGTGTTCTGTATCACTTCAAGGGAAGATTTTAATTCGGTCATTTCCTTGCCGCTGCTCCATCCGGCAACATAGCCAAAGGAATAATCGGAAGTATCCAGCCCGAAATGCTGGCACACCATAAATGCCACACTTTCCGCCTGCACTTCGCGGGTGCGCCTGTCAGGTCGTTCCTGCCCGTTGTTGGCGGCAAGGTCAATGTCGTGCATTTTGGCATGGGAAACTTCGTGGATCCCCGTCTTTATGGTCTGCAATTCGCTCATACCCTCGTTGATTGCAATACTGCGCTCGGCATAGCGGCAGACGCCTTTTGCATCTTGCAGCGGTTCCAAACCGATTTCAAAGGGAGAAGATAGTTTTACTGCCTTGAAAAAATCCTCGTACTGCTCTACATTTGCAGAAAGGGTATCAACCGACAAAGAGGGTAATTCCTTGCCCTCGGTCTGGGACACATCGAATACCGATACCACCTTGAAATTGGGAATGGTAATCTCCTTTGTTTCCTTTTCCGGCTTTCCGTCTTTGCCTATGACGGGTTCGCCCGTTTCGGGGTCGAGTTTATCCACTTCCTTTTTTACGGCATAGGGCGCGGGGGCAAGGATTTTGATTGCCTTTTCATCTGCCTTTACATGGCGGTCAAAATCCTTTTTCCATTGCTGAAAACCGCGTACCAGCGTCCCGCCCTGCATAGCAATCAAAAGGGCGTTGTTAAAGCTGTAATCGTGAAACTTCGACATAGCGGAAAGATAGTCGGCATATTTGCCGCTACCGAACACATCGGCAACCCCTTTTTCAAGCTGCTCTGTAATTTCCTTAATTCTGTCCTCGCGCTTTTCGCTGCTGAACATAATCGGCACAACGGTACGGGGCTGCGCGGCGGGCGCCGCTTCCCGATCGGAAATTACAGGCTTTTCCGCTTCTTTCGGTTCCGTCTCGGCTTGCTGCCTGGTTTCGGTTTCGGGCTGCGCCTGTTCGCTGCGCTGCGGCTCCTGCGGTGCCTGCTCCGGCTCCTGCGGCTGCGCACCCTCTACCGTATAACCGGGCAAAAGCTGCCCATTTACCTTGAAATATTCGGCGTACTCCTGCGGGACCGGCGGGGACAGTTCGGTGAAAAGGTGGGAATAGGCTTTGATCCGCCCATTCAGATATTTTTCCATAGCTGCCTTATCGGTAAATACCTTTCTGTCCTGTCCTGCAATTTTTCCCTGATTGTACCCGTCCTGATTGTTCGTGCGCACACTCCATGATAAGTGCCACGAATGGGGTACGCTTTCTTTTTTTACCGGGTCGTACCGGGTGTTTTCGTAGATATGGTACTGCATTTTATATACCCGGTTGCTGATAACATGGCGGTCATATTGCTCGTCTTTCCACTCGTTAGAGGTATGGGAAACCTCCGGTGTTTTGACATATTCGATGGCTTTTTCAATAAAGCGGGTATTGCCCGCCTGCTGCTCCCATGCGTAGGCTTGTTCTTGCAATTTGGCATAAATGGATTGTTCCGCTGCCTCGCTTTCCTGCCGCAGCCTTATTAACTCTGCAAGGGGTAAAGCGGTCAGCGTGGAAATATCCGCTTTATCGCTTTCAATATATATGGTGCGCTCGATCCGCATTTTCTTTGCAGGGTCTAAATCGTCATGGGCATAGCTGGAATAATTCTTTTCCTGTTCGCTCATTCTGTCGCTCCTTTCAAATGAGATTAAATTATTTAATGGCTGTTCCCATACGCTGCCAAAGCCGCGTACAACGGTTTTTTCTTTTGCGCCGTTTGCGCCAAACATCTCCAACGTGTCAAAGGCTTTTTCAAATGCTTCTATGCTTTCTCTCGGTATGTTCGGGGCAAAGTGAATTACACCGTCCATGTACTCCTTGCCCGTACCAATCCACCCGCGTATAAAGCTGTCATAGGCTGCTTTTGAATGGCTGGCGGCGTATTCTTCGGCATGACTGGAAACAAGCTGCTTACTATGAAACTGATACCCTAAAATCAGTTCGCCCGTTTCCGGCTGATACATAAAGCGGCGGTTTTCTATCTGCTGCATATCAAAGGAAAAACGGCGGGTATCTATCGTCATAAGACTATCGGTGATTTCGATTTTTTCTATCTTGGCTGCGCCTCCTTTCGGCGTTTTTACATAAGGGTTTGGGAAACTCCCAATCCGGGGCCCCCGAAAAGTCGCAAGACTTTTTGGGGTGGAAGCTGGCAAAATCCCCGCCAATCTCAAAGAGAAAAGCGGGGATTTCTCGCAAATGGGTACTCATTTGCTGTGCTTGCTATTCAGTTGGTTTTCTTCCGCAGCCGCCGTTTGCGTTCCTGTTCCGCTTTCTGCCTGCGGCGTACCTTTTTCGCGCAATCGGGGCAATACTTGGCGCGGTTGCTGCCGGGGAGAAACGGTTTTGTACATAGAGCGCATAGCTGGCGCGATGCCGTTTTTTCCTGCATAATCTCGGTGTAAAGCTGCTTGTCGGCTGGCAATACCGCTTCCCTGAAATATCTGCATAGCAGCGAATAGCTGATCGCCTGCACACATTTACAGGGTTCGCCATCGTCCAGTAAAAGGCAATAGCCGTTATCGTTGTTGGCACACGCGGCGCGGGTCATTTTCTTAACTGCCTTGAATTGCTTTTCCGAAAGCCGGATCATTTTCGGTTCTGCTCAATGCGGTAATTGATATACTTGCCGCCTGTGTCGGCAAGCAGCACCACACCGTCAAAGGCTTTGCCCGTCCTGGTTGATACCATGCCTTTTACCTTTACTTTTCCGTCTTTCAAGAGTGCCGCTGCCATTGCCTTTGTAAATACCTTTTTCTTATCGGTAAAAAAGCGGTCGTTCTTCCACATCACAAAGCCGCAAGCCCTGTCCGAACAGTAATAGTTCTTCTTACCCTCATAAACGGGTGCGCCGCAGCGGGGACAGGTGCCAATTGCTTCCCGCTGGGTGGAAAACAGCTGTTCCTTATCCTTTGAAATCGCGGAATACTTTTTCACAAGGTCGGCGGTCGTGGCTTCAATGCTGCGCATAAAGGTATCAGGACTTTCGCCGCCTTTGGCGATCTCACAAAGGCGCGTTTCCCATTCGGCGGTCAAGAGGGGGGAAGTCAAAGCCTCCGGCAGTACCGAAACAAGGGTTTCCCCGTCTTTGGTGGGGATCAGCTTCTTGCCGCTACGCTCAATAAATCCCGCAGAAAGCAGCTTTTCAATGATCGCCGCTCTCGTTGCGGTGGTGCCCAATCCCTTTCGCTCCGCATCCTCCGGCATATCCTCTTTTCCTGCGTTTTCCATAGCGGAAAGCAGGGTATCTTCGGTAAAGGCTTTCGGGCGCTGGGTATAATGCTCGGCAATTTCCGGCTGCACGTTTTCAAAGGTCTGTCCCTCACAAATGGGCGGCAGGGTGTTTTCCGGCTCGGCTGCTTCGTCCTCGGTAGGCTTTGCTTTCATCTCGGCGCGGAAAAGCTGCTCAATCCCGCGCCAGCCCTCGCAAAGTGTTGTCCTGCCCTTTGCGGTAAAGGAGTAACCGCCGCAGGAGAATACCGCCGTAACCGCTTCATATTCATAGGGGGCAGCTGCGGCGCAGATAAGTTTTGCGCATACAAGGCGCATGATTTTCTTCTCGCTTTCGGGAAGCGTGGAAAAGCCTGTTTTCATAAACTCCGCTGTGGGCAAAATGGCGTGATGGTCGGAAACCTTTTTATCATTTACCACCTTTGCAATCTCCGGCGAAACGGCGATACCAGCCATAAAGGGAAACAGGCTGCAAAGGCCTGAAACAAGTTTTTCTGTACTTTCCCGCATATCTGCGGTAATATATCTGCTGTCGGTGCGGGGATAGGTCAAAAGCCGTTTTTCGTAAAGCCCCTGCACATAATCAAGGGTCTGCTTGGCGGTAAACCCAAACAGGCGGTTTGCTTCCCGCTGCAAACTCGTCAGGTCAAACAGCTTCGGCGGGGCAACGGTCTTTTTCTCTTTTTTCAGGGAAGTACAGACCGCCTGCGCCTGCTTGCAGGCTGCTTTCATTTCCTGCGCCGCCGCTTCTTCGGTCAGCTTATCAGAAAGAGCAGCAGCGTCGTCCAGCTGCAAGCGCACCATATAGTATTTTTCCTTTTTGAAATGCTCGATAGCGTAATTTCTCTTTACAAGCATATCAAGGGTGGGCGTCTGCACCCGTCCCACATTCAGGGTCTTATGATACAGGATAGAAAATAGGCGGGTGGCGTTAATGCCGATCAGCCAGTCGGCTTTGGTGCGGCACAATGCGGACTGATAAAGGTTGTCATAGGCGCGCCCGTCTTTGAGGTTGGAAAAACCCTCGCGGATCGCGCTGTCCTCCATGCTGGAAATCCAAAGGCGGGTAAAGGGTTTGCTGCATTTTGCCTGCTCATAGACAAAACGGAAAATCAGTTCCCCCTCGCGCCCGCTGTCGCAGGCATTGACAACCTCGCATACCTCGGCGCGGTGCATCAGGTCTTTCACAATGGAAAACTGCTGCTCCTTGTCCTGTGCGATACGGTACTGCCATTCCTGCGGCACAATGGGAAGATCCTCGTAGTTCCATTTGCGGTATTGCTCACTATATGCTGCTGCGTCTGCAAGGCTAATCAGGTGTCCGATACACCAGGACACAAAATATCCGTTCCCGCTGTAATAGCCTTTGTTTTTCTCATTGGCTCCCAAAACTCCGGCAATGGTTTTGGCAACGCTGGGTTTCTCTGCAATGACAAGTTTCAGATTGTTCATAGATGGTTCCACCTTTCTTTTTAATGGCAAAGGCGGTAAACCCTCAACCGGATTTACCGCCTTTTATAAAATGGTATGTTATTCTTCGTCCTCCGGCTCGGCTTCCTCGCCGTACCCGTCAATGTAGCGGTCAAGGGGTTTTTCTTCCTCGGTTTCCTCGTCCTCGTCCAAATCCAGATCGTCAAAGTTCGTGCTGCCTTTGGCGGTGTTCTTTTTCGGCTTCATAACCTTAAAATAGAAGAACGCGCCGCCAGCACCCGCAAGCAGAAGTACCACAAGGAGAATCCCGCCCATGCCGCCGCTGTCTTTTTCCGGCTCGCCTGTCTGCTGGGGATCTGCCGGGGCTGCTTCCTTGCCTGCGCACTCGCTCATATTGACAGAACAGACAGGGCAAGAGGTATTCACACTTCCGGCAGCGCATTTATCGCTGCAACTGCAAACGGCGGGTGCTTCCGTCTGCTCGTCCTCCATAAGCTGCAACAGGTCGGCTTCGTCCACCTGATTGAGAAAATGCACCGTATTTTCCCCGTCCCCGGCGCGGTCAATGATGATATAGAAGTAATGCCCGTTGCGGCTTACAACGGTAATAAACTGTTTATCGCCCGCAGCTTCGCCCTCTATATCATCCACAAGGCTCATATTACCCTCCGGGGTTAGGGGCTGCGGCTCATAACCGCCCGTTGTTTCTTCCGGCTCGGTGGTTTGCTCCGACTCGGTATATTCGTATTCTTCGCCGCCGCCCGCGTAGGCGGTAACAGAAAAGCCGCCCATAAGGACAAGGACGGCAAGCAAAAGGGTAAAGCTGTGGAATACTTTTTTATTCTTCATCTTCGCTGTCCTCCTGCATGGTTTCCTCAAATGCTTCCTCCGGCTGCTGCGGCAGCATAATTTCGCCGTTTGCGTATGCGGAAAGAAAAGCTGCAAGCTGGTTTTGGTCGATATGTACCGCCTTTACCATCTGCACAATGCGGGCGTTTTCTTCCTCGGTTCTCTGGGCTTCAAGGGTTTTCAGCCTGCTTTGCAGTTCAAGGATTTTCGCCCTCGTTTTCTCAATGTCCTTTTCGATACGGTCAAGTTTGCTGTTTGCCATAAATAAAATGCTCCTTTCAAATCAGTTGTAATTTAATCGCCCGTAGGCGTAGAAATGGGATTGCCAATAGCTTGTGTTGAGTTTTGCGTACTGAATGGGATCCCCACAATGCAAAAACATCGGGTTTCCGCTTTCGTCCTCCCCGACATAAAAGCCCACATGGGAAACACCGGGGGTATCGTAGGTGCCTGTGAAAAATACCATATCGCCGGGGCGCGGGGTGGAAACGCGGGTGGAAATGTTGTATAGCCCCTGCGCTCCCAGCCTACCCGTATTGTATAGCCCGCTGTTTGTGAGGACGAAACTTACAAAGCCGCTGCAATCAAAGGAAGTATTCGGATTGCTGCCGCCCCATACATAGGGGTAATTCAGATACTTTTCCGCTTCGTTAATCAGCCGCGCAAACTGTTCATCTTCTAAATATGCGGCGGGTACTTTGTATTCTGCTGGCGGGTTGGTGATATACTTTCCGATATAGCCGGAAGCAGGAAACAGGTCGGGGCGGTTGCCCAGCGTTGACATATATACCGCATACATGGATAGGGTATCTTCGCCCATAATATAAACAGGGACATGGGACAGATTGAAGTTTTCCAAATCCACATTCAGAATGTAGTAGTTATAGGCAACCGTAACCTCGTATTCGTATTCCTCGGTGTAGCTTTCGCCCGTTTCGGGATCGGTGTAGGTGCTGGTGCCTGTCCTTGTTTCGGTGCGGTAGCGTACTTCGACTTCTTCCGTAACCGTTAAAATGTACTGTTTGTCAAACAGCATTTCAAGAGTGCTTTGCGCTTCGGAAAGGGTAAATACCCCCTCATGCCATGCAGACAGGATAGAGATTAGCACATACGGGTCATGCTCAATCTCGTCAGCCGTTACCCGATATTCGTCATATCCGGGATAATGACTTTCGATGTTATCTAATTTTTCCTGTAATTCTGCTTCCATTGCTGTGTAGGCTGCTTCTGCGCCCAGCATATCCGCGTCTTCGGAAAGATACGAGGACGCAATTACCGCGCTGCTGCTGTTACCGCCAACCATTGAACAGGAAGAAATGCCGCCGAACAGCATATACAGCACAAAGGCGATCCCCACAACAAGCAAACAGCCTTTCCAATGCCGCGCCACAAAAAAGGCGGTGCGCTTGGTTTCCTCGGCGGTTTTCTTCGCTGCTTTTGCGGTTTTCTCTGCGGTCTTTTTTACTGTCTTGCCTTTTTTCAGGTTCTTAGCATATTGCCGCTTAATGCGCTGCTTCTGCATAAATCGAGAAAGTGGGTTGGACTGTGCAAGCGCGGGATTTTCATGGATTGCCTTTTGGTAGAGATAATCCGCATTTGCCTGAAATGCTTTGCGCTCGGCTTTTGCCGCTGCCCGGTAGGGTTTCAATTTATGATGCCGGATCCCGCTTTTCGCTGTCCGTACACCTTTACCACCTACAAACTCGCCTGCAAGTTCCACCTTATGACCGCTTTCCACGCCGACATTTTCCTTTTCAACCTCATGGATTTTACCATGAACTGTATTCAAGGCTTCTTTGGTGGGGCGAGATATGGAGTTATGCCGCAATTTACCATTCGGTTTTTTATCCATTTCCTCAAAATGCAATCGGGTTTTGCCTTTGCCTGCCGCTTCATCAAAAGTGCGCTCTTTGATGACTTTTTTTCTTTTCGGGACAGCCGCCCGCGCCGCGTCCAATTTATCCGCTTTTAGATCTGATTTACGGATATATTTTTCAAGGGCTGGGTCGGCGCGTTCCTCCGGGGTAAACTGCAAACGAGAAGTATGGGTTTTACTTTGTATTTCCCGCTGTGCTTTTTTAGCAGCCTTTTTGGAAGAATGGCGGCTAATCTCGGTGTCTATGCGCTGTACTGCCTTTTCCGCTGCGGCGGTATGGGCTTCGGAAAAGTTTTCTTCCGATTGTCTTTCGCTGATGTTTGTAACCTCGCCCGTAGTCAGATTTTCGGAAATTGCGCCGCTTCGGGTCATTTTCTGCGTAACCTTATCCGGGGCTTTCGCTGCTTCCTTGCTCATGTTTCTCACCTCCGATCCGCTGCATAGCCAATTTACAGTATTCGGGATTTAACTCAATACCGATATATCGGCGGTTTAAGTCTTTTGCCACCTTGCCCGTTGTGCCGCTGCCAAAGAACGGGTCAAGAACGATCCCGTTTTCAGGGCAGCCCGCCAAAAGACAGGTTTCTACCAATTTCGGCGGGTAGGCGGCAAAATGTCCGCCCTTGTAGGGTACGGTGTTGATCTGCCATACATTGCGCTTGTTGCGGACGGGGGAAATCATTTCATCGGTGTAGGTGCCTTTCCTGCGCGGGGCGTTAATCCGTTGGACTTTCCCTTGACCCGGAATACCCTCTGCATATTTGTGATGTTCACCCCTTTGTCCTTTCATACGCGCCGCCGTTGTCGCGGCGATGGGTTCCGCGATTGCCGCCCAGTTGTAGTAATATTTCTTGGATTTTGTCAGCAGAAACACATACTCATAGCAGCGGCTTGGTCTGTCCTTGCAGCTTTCCGGCATGGTGTTTCCTTTTTGCCAGATAATAGAGCTGCGCAGATACCAGCCGTCAGCACGCAGGGCAAGGGCGGCAAGCCATGGGATACCGATTAAATCTTTTGGCTTACAGCCCTGTACTTTGTTTGCAAGAGAAATGCTTTGCCCGTTTCTGCCTTTTGGATATTTGGGGTCGGTATAGCTGCCCTTACTGCCTGTGCCGCAATAAGTATCGGCAATGTTGAGCCAAAGGGTGCCATCGGGGACTAAAACGCGCTTTACCTCATGGAATACCGACACAAGGCGGTCAATATATTCCTCCGGCGTTGTTTCCCGCCCGATCTGCTGCGCTTCGCCGTAATCCCGCAAAGCGTAATACGGCGGTGAAGTGATGCAGCAATTTACGGAATTGTCCGGCAGAGTTTTCAGCACTTCAAGGCTGTCCCCACAATGGATTGTGTTGGTTTCTGCTCTCATACAGACACCTCACTTGGGCGGGTTGTCATAATTTTGTAGAGTTCCGTATCTTGTGGGAAACGGTCAACAAACGGTAAAATGACATTGCCATAGAATATAAGCCCCTCGCCTGCGTCCGAATGGGTTACATAACGCATTTGCTGGGGTGAAATATTTAACTGCTTCTGCAAAATGTCCTGATCGCCCCTTGCGGTGTTGAGCATATACACAAAATCGCTGTTTTCAAAGATATTTTCAATCTCGCGGCTTGCCAAAAGGTCTTTGACATTCTGTGTAATGCCTGTGGGGATCCCGCCCCATTTCCTAAAACGCTTCCAAATCTCAACGGAATAGGCGGCGGTCTGTTCTTCCTTTAACAACAAATGAAATTCGTCAATGTAGTACCTTGTCGCCTTGCCCTCGCTGCGGTTTAGGGTAACGCGGTTCCACACCTGATCTTGAACGATTAACATTCCCAGCTTTTTAAGCTGATTGCCGAGTTCCTTAATATCAAAGCACACAAGGCGGTTTTGAATATCTACATTCGTCCTGTGGTTAAAGATATTCAGGCTTCCGTTTACATACAGTTCCAATGCTGCGGCGATACGCTGCGCCTCCTGTTCCGGCTGCTTTTTGATTTCCTCGTACAAATCGCCTAATATCGGCATATTTTCAGGCTTCGGGTCGGCAAGATAGTTTCGGTAAATGCTGATAACAGCGCGGTCAATCAAGGTTTTTTCAACCGCTTCCAGCCCATTCTTGCCGCCCATAATGAGTTCGCATAGGGAAAGGATAAAGTCGCTTTTGAGTGCAACGGGAGTATCACCCTCGCTGTAATTGAGGTTAATATCCATCGGGTTGATATACTGCGGGTTCCCGTCAACGCCTTTTCCTGTGGGGGACAGCCGGATCACCTGACCTTTTAGCTTTTGCACAAGGGGGTAATATTCGGCTTCTGGATCGCAGATGATAATATCGTCTGCGGTAACAAGGAAAATGTTTGTAATCTCACGCTTTGCGGAAAAACTTTTGCCGCTGCCCGGTGTTCCGAGTATCAGCCCGTTAGGATTTTTCAGCTTCTTTCTGTCGCACAAAATCATGTTGTTAGAAAGAGCGTTTAGCCCGTAATATAAGGCTTCGCCGCGCTGGAATAGCTCCTGTACCGTAAAGGGTACAAAAATAGCGGTGCTGCTCGTTGTCAGCCCGCGTTTGATATTGATTAGGTTTTCGCCCAGCGGGATAGAAGACATAAGCCCCTGCTCCTGCTGATAGTCAAGGCGGGTGAGTGCGCAGTTATATTTCTGCGCCACGCCCGCCGCCTGAAATACATCGTTATCCAGCTTTTGCTTGGTGTCAGCAAAGTTCAGGACAAGCAAAGTAACCTGAAACATTCGCTCGTTGCGGCTTTGCAGATCCCGTAAGAGGTTTTTTGCTTCGCCGCCGTAGGTGGCAAGGTCAGAGGGAATAATATCCATATCATACCCGCTGCGCACCGCCTTTTTCTGTTCCTCGATTTTCATACGGTCAAGGTCGGTCAGTTTGCGTTTAATGGTTTTGATTGCCTCGTTGTGGTCGATACTTTGGATATGCAGATTGAGGATAATTCCATTTTCCGCTTCCATAAAATCGGCAAGCATACGGTCATTGAGTTCCGGGGCTAAAATCTGCAAAAACGATACCGCGCCATATTTCCCGCCCATGCGGAATTGCCGCCCCTCTCCAAAGCGGAAAGAGGACGGGGCGATAAAGTCCTTTACCGACAAGCCACTTTCCGGCAGCCAATCCCATTCAAAAACAAAGGGATCTCCATTCGTGTGAAAAATCCCATGCAGCACTTCAAGGCGTTCTCTGCCATTCAGCACATGAGATACCGAACCCAGCGATTTGAAATGATTGAGTACATCGGTTTCAATACGCATAAGCCTTGCCCTTGCGGTTTTGTAATCCTTTGCTTCGGTAGTAAAGGTCAGATACATGGTTTTCTCTCTGCCATTGTTGCCGCGCTCTAACTGTCCTTGCAGCATTTTTGTGTATTCGGCGCGGATCCAATCGAAATCATCTCCCTGCGGAGCAATTTCTATGTTTTTTTTGACTGCTTCCTTGTTGGTATATCGGCTAATCATAGATAGCTGGATTTGAATAGAAGCGTCAAAGTAATTGTATAAATCGCAGAGGATTTCAAAAATTGCCGTTTGGCTGTCCTGCTGCGCAAGCTGATAATTGATGTCTGAAAACACAATGCTTTTTGAATACCTGTTACCAGCAAGGCGGCAAATCCCATCCTTAAACATACGCTCAAAGGGTATGCTTTCTTGGGCTGTATGAGGTTTTCCATCCCCCTTTGCTGCTTGTATGACTGCGGCAATCTGCTTTTTCTCTTTTCGCGTTAGCTTACGCTTTTCGTTTGGGATTTTTACCTGTTCCTTTGACAATCGCCCGTACCTCCTTATCTAATTTGCTTTGCGCCATAAGCGCGTCATATAGGGTGTTGGTCTGATAAGGTCGCTCTTTGGGGCGAATAAACTTCACTTCCACAAATTGCCGAATGATAACTTCAAGGGGCTGCCCATGCTTTTCATACATAGCGAAAAGAAACATGGGGAGCATGGCAAGCACCATACAAAGTGCCGCCGGGGTGGTTCCGATACTGCCTTTGAGCAAAAAGAAAAGCGGCAATCCTATTGCCGCCGCAATGCTGAAACAGATAAGCTGCCGCTTCGTCAGGTTAAACATAACCTTGCTTTTTACTTTTGTTAAGTCTTTGGGTACAGTTACATAAGCCATTTATACCTCCTTTTCCGCAAGCTGTATATCGCTTGCTACTTCGTTACCCCATACATCCCAGCCGGGGGATTTTTCTCTTGCAAACAGTTCAATGCGGGGAAGATCGCCCACAAGGGTTAAAATCTTTTCCCGCACTATATCCGGTTTTTTACTGTGTTGTTCTATGGGGGAAATGATAAACTGATGTATTTTGTTGGATTTTCGCTTTGGGTGTCCTTTGGTAGCAAGCAAACAGATTTCTGCGTTTCCCCGCGTCCAAAATCCTAAACCGAAAAACCATGTAGGAGATTTTCGATTTTGTTTCAGCCATAAAAAAGCAATCGTTTTGTACCGAAAGCCCCACGCCTTAATGAGTTGCAAGGCTTCTTGAAGCTGCGGGAATGTTGCCCATAAAAACAAAATACAATCCTTGTTCGCAATTTCATTGACCGGCAGGGCGCATAATTCTTCAATGCTCATAGTGGGATGATGCTTTTCAGCAGAACCTTGTACTTTGCTTCTTGCATACCGCCACGGCGGATCTGCATAGATAATGCTGTATTTCTTCATCAAACCTCCTTAATGTGCGGAAAATACGGATTTTGCAAGGCTTCCCGTCTTAAACAGGGTAAAACAGAGAAGTACGGTATAGCCCATACAAGTCCAGATTGCGCCGGATATATCGCTGCCCGCTGATATGCTTTGCACCAAAACGGCGTAGATACCAACGCATACCATAATAAGAAACGCCTGAAACCCTAACGCAAGCAGGGATTTCAGATAGTTTTGCCCAACATTGCCCCATTCGTGATTTGCCATTGTTGCCATCGGGATCGGCGCAACGCTCGTTACAAGATATATTTCAATCATTCTGCCGTAAACCACAAGCATAATGCAGATGGAAAGTGCTTTCATTGTCAGCCCCACAAACAGAGATTGAAACCATAGCCCGAACAACGCGCCTAAACTCAATGCTTCAAGCTGCGCCTCTAAATCGGTAATCACGCTGTTTATATCAATGCTGGCGTTTCCGATAATCACGCCCGCGCTTTGATTGACAACGCTTTGCGTAACATCAAAAATGCCCATAACGATATTCCATGTGTTCGTAACAAGGAGTACCGCAACAAAGGTTTTGAATATCCACTTAAAGAAAATGAAAGTATCTATATCGTGAAGATTGTTTTTATCTATCACCATTTGGATTAGTTCATAGCACATGACAAAGGTAATGATGATACCCGCAATCGGTACAATCACATTTTCCGATAAGCTGCGGATCATATTGAAAATGCCTGCGTTCCACCCGGCGGGGGTTGTGCCGAGTTCTGCGGCAATTTCGCCCACTTCCGTATTTACGCTGTCGAACAAGCCGGACAGATTCGATAATATTCCCTCGGTCAAGATTTCTCTAAACCATTCTTTTATGCTGTTTATTATCAAGGGCTAATACCTCCTTTCCCGCGCCCTCCTGCAAGGGCAAGAGGGCGCGGCGGGTAGATTTAGGGATTATTGCTTATCCGAAAAGCCCGGAAAGAAGCGGTACAAGGGTAATACCGATCAACGCAACGCCGCCGCCAGCCATAAGCTGCTTCATGCCCTGGCTTTTTGCTCCGGGGTTGTCGTTGCCATAGCCCTCCATAAGGTTAATGCCTCCCCAAATGCCAAGTCCCGCGCCAAGCGCGATAACAAGGGTCTGCAATACGCCTACTGCTGAATTGAAAAATGCCATAGATTTCCTCACTTTCTGCCGCTGTGCGGCTGTAAAAATTGTTGTTTATTTTGATTGAAATGGAAAAGCCGCCGTTGTTATTCGGCGGCTGTGTCCTCAACGGACAAATCTATTTCGTATATGTCAAAAGGCTCGTCCTGCTTTACAATCGCTGGACGCTTTCTCATATACCGTTCAATATCAAAAGCGTTTTCTTTTTTGAAGTCGGATAGATATTTGTAGTTCGGGTGCTGCGTTATATCGTATTTATCGCTGAAAAATGGGCGCACACCTCTTAACTGCAAAATACATTTACCGCCGTCCATTACTGCAATTTCATCTTGGCTCATCAGCTCCTTTCCTAATTTTTGATATGTCAGACCATGAGAAACCTGTGTGCCGCGATTTTCGGAAGTGTTGAAGCTGTCTATCGTTTCACGCCCCAAATTGTCCGAAATATCCTTTGCATTTTTCCCACGCCCGCCCAAAAACAAGGTACAGTCGGCATTATCCAAAATGATTTCTGCCGCGTCCTTGTAAATGGCTTTTAATTGGCTCTGCGATTGCAGAATGATAGAAGCGGACATTTCCCGGCTTCGGATAGTAGCTATCAATTTGTCGAAACGGGGGATCTGTCCGATATTCGCAAACTCGTCAAGCAGAAAGCGGACATGAACAGGCAACTTCCCGCCGTATTCATCATCCGCTTTATCGCATAACAGGTTAAATAATTGGCTTTGGAGAATGGCGATAACAAAGTTAAAGGTATCGTCTGTATCGCTCATAATCAGAAATAGCGCAGTTTTTCTTTCGCCCAGCGTATCAAGTTCCAAATCGTCATACTCCATGAGTTCCCGCAATTCTTGAATGTCAAAGGGGGCTAATCTCGCGCCGCAGGAAATGAGGATAGAAGATCGGGTTTTGCCTGCGGAAAGTAAAAACTTTTTATATTGTTTCACCGCGAAATGGTCTGGCTTTCGCTGTTCCAAATCTGCAAATAGTAAATCTACCGGGCTTTGATATTCACTGTCGTCCTCGCGGGCTTCGCTGGCGTTGATAAGTTCAAGCAGGGTAGTAAAGTTCATTTCCTCGTCAGGGGCTTCATACCAAATGTAGCCGATCAACGCAGAATATAATAATCTTTCCGCTTTCACCCAAAAATCTTCGCCGGATTTTTCGCCGTTCCCTTTGGTGTTTGCAATTAAAGTGTTTACCAGCTTCAAAATATCCTTTTCGCTGTGGATATATGCGAATGGGTTATATCTCATAGATTTTTTGAAGTTGATTGTATTCAGAACCTTGATACGGTAGCCCGCCCGTTCTAATAGCTTCCCGCACTCAATTAAGACGGTGCCTTTCGGATCTGTTAAGCAGTACGAACTGTGAAGCTGCATTAAATTAGGTTTTACAAAAAATCTTGTTTTTCCGCTGCCGGATCCGCCGATTACAACGACATTTTTATTTCTTGCGTATTTCGGCTGCTTCGGGCGGCTGTTCATAGTCAGCCGTTCCGTCTGTGTCAAGATGATATTATTCCGAAAATCCGGGTCTATGTACGGGGCTATATCTTCCCGGGTTCCCCATCGTGCGCTGCCGTACTCTGCGCCTTTGCGGTATTTCTTTGCGTTTTTCCCTTTGACATAAACAATCAAACGAATAATCACCGCACCAACAATACCGATAAGCAAATCCAGCGGGTGAACACTCGGCAAGGCACTTTCAAAGGCTGCTGAAAAGCCTTGTGTGATATGCAGCACCTTTGCGGAAATATCCGCGCCGGGGGCAAGCCGCACCGCTTGTCCCACTTTATCAAAGAGATAGACAAAGAACACATACGGAATGTTCGGAATTATGATTTTTTTCAGGTTGATAGGCTTTTTCATCTGTCGCGCCCCCGATCCAGCTTTTTTGTCTGTTCGCGGCTGGCGTTCAGAGTTTTGGCTTTCGCCTTTGCCGCTTCAAGGGATTTTCTGATTGAGGGCTTTTTATCCTTATTCAGTTTCTTTGCGGAAAACTCCCGAAAAGCGGAAGTCATAACATCAAGATCTCTGCCTTTGAAGAAAACAAGATATTGCGGCTGTTCGCCCGGTATCTTTTTCAAAGAGTAGTCCAGCCCGTATTTCTTCGCTGTACTCTCAAATCCCTTAATATTCTCTTTTGTGATTTCGATATTAGAAATACCCGTATTCTGCCTTGCAAGCTGCCGCATGGTTTGTTTTCCATGCTTAATTTGCGGATTTTTTCTTGCTTCCAAAAACGCTTGAAACGCCTTTTTTAAGGCGGCTTCGGTTAGCCGCGTTGTTCCTTTGCTCATTTTTACCGATAGGGTAACAACCTTTTGCGTAATTTCTTCCTGCAAGCTGCGTCAACTCCTTTCTTTGCATATTTTGGTTATTTGCCGCCGTATAGGTCGTGATTGACAAGGGCGGTATAGTAGCTGTCTATGGTGGTCGGGGCATTGAACAGCACCGCTTTCAGGTATTGTTTGATATTGCGGACTTTGGTGGTGTTTTCACGCAGACAGTCTAAAACAAACTCAATATGGCTGTTGTTCAGTTTCATAAACTTGGCTTTTACAAGTTCAGCGGGGTAATCGTCCCCGGCAATCCGTATGCTCTTTCTTGCGCTGCATACGGTTTCCAGCATGATTTCAACAATTTCATTCAGACGATCCCGGTCTACCCGGTTATCCTGTAAAAGTATGTCATACTCGATATTGTCCTTGATGATTTCCCGATAAATCTCTACTGCGCTCTGCGTTTTCACTTCGCTTCCTTTCCGTTCCCGTTCCCGAAAAGGCTCGCCCCCGTCATAAGGCAGGGGATTTTGGGAATGGATAGGAATGGAATCGGTATTTGATACATCCGTATTTATTTTTTCTTTCTTTGATCTATCTTTATTTAATTGCGTTGGATTTTCCAACGTAGGTTTTTCCAACGTTGGATTATCCAATGTTGGATTTTCCAATGTAGGTAAATCCAATATAGGTGGTGGGCTGTCGGGTACAGCTTCTTCCTCGGCTGGCTGTGGCTGCTCGTATATTACATACTCTGCGCCGCGCAGCCGCCCTTTGCTGTCGCGCTCTCTGCTGCGTTTGATATATCCGGCTTTTTCAAGTTCCCTGACTGCTTCGCGAATAGCGTCTATCTTCTCGCGGTTGATATGCGCCAGCCCCGAAAGGGTATAATCCCAATCTTCGGGCAAGGACAACATTTGCGACAAAAGCCCTTTTGCCTTTAAGGACAATTCCTTGTTGCGTAAATGGTGATTGCTCATTACGGTATATCCCGTATTGCGCTCAACTCTAAAAACTGCCATTTTCATTCACTCCTTTGCGGTGGTATCGTGGACAATTAGAAAGCCGATTTTGAGGGATTAAGGGTAAACTATCGGGGTAAGTGGTTTTCCTGTTTGCAACACCTTAATTTTCAAGGCGTGTCAAGCCTCTAAATGCCCACGCCGGGGGCTGTTTCAGAACATAAAAAAACGGCGTTCCTATCTTCCCGCTTGGGAATTAGTAAACGCCGCCTGTGTTTCGTAACACATTGCTTCTTATTCACTTGTATGGTAAAATGTTTATCAGCGTTGGTTTTCCCGCCGGATTTCAGGCTGCATATCAGGTTCTTTGCCCGTTTGTAGTAAATTAGTAGTATTTTTCGCCTGTTATCCTGCGGAAACCCTTGTTTTTCAAGGGCTTTCAAGATTTATCAACGATTTTATCACAAAAATGAAAGGATGTGCAAAGCATGAATAAGAAGAAGTCCATTTGGTCTGGTGTCTCTGTCCTTATCGCGGCCGTTCTGGCTATCGTTGCGTTTGTACGCAGCGACACGCAGATCTGGCTTCTGACAGCCGCATTTACCATTTGGGCGATTTGGGTCACGGTCGCATTCGTGTTCCCTTATATTCAGGAACAGGAAACTGAAAAGCGGCGTGCTGCCCGCAGAGCTGCCTATGACGCGCAGCGGCAGAGCCTTCGCTCACTGTCCATGGAAGAGGAAGAAGGCTTCGGCCCACTGCTGCTCCGCCATGTCAATCACAGGATCTCCGCATATCTGAAAGCGGTGTATCCGGATGCTACATGGGAGTGGCGCAGCCCGGAACCGGAGAAGCTGATCCTTCACGGTGGAACAGGGCGTATTACCATCTCCGGTATTCCCGACTATGACCAGGCAGAGGTGACATTTGACCAAAAGGCCAATTTTTCCTGCTCACTGCTGAAAGTCACACCTGTGGTGCAGAGCACAGCGGAGAACGGCGCTTCCGAGAAGCTGCCTGCCCCGCCCCGTGAGATCGATCCGCAGGTCTGGTTCGAGCAGCAGGGCCGCAAGGTTCTGGATGATCTGATCTACGACCTCAACTCCCGCGGCTACAGCAGTCTGGTTATCAAGGATAACGGTGACGTCTGCATCCGTCAGGGTGACGTGGAGAAAGCACAGACCTCATTCAAGAACCTGCCGGAGAAGCATTACTGGCCCCGGCTCCTGAAGGTATTCGAGCGTGAGGGGATCGCCGCCAGCATGACGGATGATGCCATCGCACTGAACTGGTAAGGAGGGTGCTGCCATGAAAACAGGCTTGACGCTGGAACAGCTTGCCGCCGAGATCACCCGGCAGCAGAATGCCAAAGAGGATTATGTGGTCAATACCGGCAACCTTCGTCTTGAGAGCTACGGCCACGATCTGGCGCTCCATGTGCTGAACAGTGATGGCGCAGACCGTATCGAACCGCTGGAGATCGGCGATATCGCCCACCGGCAGATCGGTACGCACCTGAGCATCCCCGCCAAGTACTATGAGCGAATGCGCAGCGAAGACCCCGGACTTCTGGCACACAATGTCAACACATGGCTGGAGCGGACGCCTGCCCAGCGCATGATCCGTGTGCTGGACGGTAAGGCCCGTGCCTACCTCAGCAACCGCTATCTGCGTATGGACAACTACAGCATCGCCTCGGCGGTACTACCCATTCTGGCGGAGATCCCCGATGTGCGCATCGAGAGCTGTCAGATCACCGACTCCCGCATGTATATCAAGGCGGTCAATCCCCGCTTACAGGAGGATGTGACGCCGGGTGACACAGTGCAAGCCGGTGTGGTTATCAGCAACAGCGAGGTGGGCTTAGGCTCTGTCAACATCCAGCCCCTGATCTATCGATTGGTATGCAGCAATGGCATGGTAGTCAACGATGCTGCCACGAAGCGCAACCATATCGGCCGGGCGACAGATGCGGAGGAGAACTTCCAGCTCTATTCTGAAAAGACATTGGCTGCGGACGATCAGGCTTTTCTGATGAAGGTACAGGACACTGTCCGTGCCGCCGCAGAGGAGGCACGGTTCAGTCAGGTGGTAGGCATGATGCGGGAGGCTGCGGCTGTCCCTATGAACACCGCAGATGTACCCGGCGTCGTGAAGCTGACCACCCGGCAGTTCGGCCTTACGGACTCGGAGGGTGAAGGTATCCTGCAATATCTGATCGAAGGCCACGACCTGAGCTTGTACGGTCTCTCCAATGCGGTAACACGGTATAGTCAGGACGTAAACAGCTATGACCGTGCCACGGATCTGGAGATCATCGGCTACAACATTCTGGCAATGCCCAG
>UMHM01014800.1_pt1 | contig 25780 bp, 19 predicted proteins | sample 1965501 | NCBI WGS metagenome assembly UMHM01 (sample SAMEA4836095, study PRJEB28245) | human gut metagenome | biome: gut microbiome; material: fecal sample | place: Denmark | collected 2008
GGTATTCATGGCTGGGCGGGCGGGCGTTGCGTTCCGAGAGCATGAGAGCTGGGGTAGGTCAGCGTGCTCGGCCGGTGCCATGAAGTTGTCCGGGTGGTTCTGCCGGAGACTCTACACCAAAGACCGAGTCCTCGTCAAGAAAAAAATTCAACTTTTTATCCCCCCCTTCGTACTTTCCCCTTCCTTTCACAAGAACTAAAATCCTGTCTTGGCTCTGCTTCACCTTCCCCGGCTCAGGGCGTGCGAACCGTGAGCCGGGGAGCGGATTGACAAGGGCGCTGCGCTGCTTTATAATTTTGCTGTTCATGCGTTTCGGCATGTGAGTTGAAACTTGTGGCAGGAGTGGGAGAGTTCCGCGCTCCACCCCGGCGCGGGCAGCTGCGGCTGCCCGCGCTTTCGCGTCCTCAGCCCCAAGCAGCCCGAAGAGCTGAGGCTCGGATGAGCGTCGACCGGGCGTGATCATGCCGTCGGAGGAGCGGATGAAGGAGAGATGTAAGTTCGGAGGAATTCTCAGGGGACCTTCTATCATAACGCCTAGTCCGAGTCAAGTTAATTCATCATCCGTCAGCCTCTTGCATAATGCACAATATATCACTTGCCGGCCTTTTTGAATCAAATGAGCGGCATTATGAGTGATTTACGAGGCTGAGTTTCACGCAGGGGAGGGACAGCACGTGCGCTGCCGCGCCGAGGATGCGATCGTTTCGCGCTCCGGTCTCTCACCGCAGCGCGTTGCCGCCCGCCCCGATGATAAGCCGCGGGATGCGGGCAGAAAGTGCACCCTGACGTCCATAACACCGGCCGGGAGCAAAAAATCCCTCAGGCGGCAAGTTTTTGCTTGTCTTCCCCCTGCTGTAAGAGATAGAATACCGAGCACATAGCACGACATGAAACACCCTTCCCTTCTCAAAACCTTGGCGCTCGCCTGCGGCGTTGCTCTGTCAGCCACGGCGGTTTCTTCATGCAGCAGCACCCTCTCCCCGGTCAAGGCTGCCGATCGCATCGGGAGCGGCTCCGATGTCTACGTCTTCAGCAGCAATGATGCCAGCTCTCCCTCAGCTCGCCACTGCAATGAGGCCGGTCAGCTGCCGGAGCGCGCGGCCCGCGGCCTTCGCGCGTGGTTGAAGAATGCCACGATCCAGCATCACTCCTACGTTTACCCGCAGTATTACCTCACGGTGCCGCAGGGCAACGGCAAGCAGGACAGCGTCTGGGCCATCTGCTCGGACGGCCACGGCAATCTCGTGGGTGTTCTCATTCCGCGCGACGGCGTGCCGGCGTGGGATCTGCCGAATCTCGGCGACTACCGCGTCTACGTCTGCGATACGGTTGATCGCAAGGATCTGAGCAAGGCGATCATGGATTCTCTGGCCGATGCCGGGTACGACTCGTATCGCATCGAGTCGCGCAAGTCCTCCGGCCTGACGCAGCGCCGCTTCCTGCTCTCCAAGCCGATGACGGATGAGGAGGCGCAGGCGGAGCGTGCCCGACTGCAGGAGGCTTACAAGCGCGCTCAGGAGGCCAAGGCGGCTCATGCGGCTTCCGGCGGCAGTGTCGGCGGCGATGATGATTTCGTGCCGTCCGATCTCGATCTGGATCTCGGTATTGATGACGGCGGCGATGATGCGTCCGGCTCTTCCGACGAGGCCCCGACGGATGATACGACGGATCTCGATCTGTGATCCGGCAGCACATTGCTCCCTCCCTCTGCAAGCGGCGCAGTGGCTTCGGCCCTGTGCCGCTTCTCTTTTGGCGCGTTCCTCCCTGCGCCTTGCGCTCCTCTCCGAGCCCCTGCCCCTCTCTTCTCCGCCACTCCTTTCTCTGCCGCCATCCCCTTTCGCAGACCCGGGGCGTGCCGAGCCCCGGGTGCAAAAGCGGCTGTGGTCAGCCGACAATCGCAACGACCACCCCCGGCACGGACAGCGACTCTGTGCGACCACAAAAAAAGCGCCCTCGGCAGCCGAGTTCAGGCTGCCGAGGGCGCCGGCGAATAGTCCCGCCAGGGTTCGAACCTGGACAAAGAGAATCAAAATCTCTTGTGCTACCGTTACACCACGGGACTAACGCAGCGCTCGCGCGCAGGGGCATTTTAGCAGCGAGGCCGGGGAAATGCAAGTCCAAAAATCCGTCAACCGCGCCGAATGTGAGGACATTAGGCTTGCGCCGTCCGTGGCGTCAGGCTACAATGCTGCCGCAACATGGACTACTCCTCTCTCATCGAGAAGCGCCGGGCTCGCCTGCACGAGCTGGAAGCGCTCATCGCAGATCCGGCGCTCTTCGACGACCGCGCCCGGGCTGAGGAGCTCATGCGCGAGCATCGCCGCACCCGCGAGCTGATGGAGCTCTGGGAGCAGCTCGGCGATTTGCAGCGCCAGCGGGCGGCCAATGAGCAGCTCATGAGCGGGGATGATGCCGAGCTGGCGGAGATGGCGCACGCCGAGTGCGAGGAGCTCTCGGCGCGCATCGATGCACTCACGGAGCAGGTGCAGTACAGCCTGCTGCCCCGCGATGCCGCGGAGGATCGCGATGCGCTCATCGAGATTCGCGCGGGGACGGGCGGCGATGAGGCCTCTCTCTTTGCGGCGGATCTGCTGGGGATGTACCAGCGCTATGCCGAGAGCCGCGGCTGGCGCTTCGAGATTCTGGACGCGAACCCGAGCGATATCGGCGGCTTCCGCGAGGTGACGGCGCGCGTCAGCGGCGAGGAGGTTTTTCGCTACCTGAAGTACGAGAGCGGGGTGCACCGCGTGCAGCGGGTGCCGGAGACGGAGACGCAGGGGCGCATCCACACCTCGACGGCGACGGTGGCGGTGCTGCCGGAGGCGGAGGAGGTCGATGTCGAGATTCGGCCGGAGGATTTGCGCATAGAGACCTGCCGCTCGGGCGGCGCCGGCGGCCAGCACGTGAACCGAACGGAGTCCGCCGTGCAGATTTTTCACTTGCCCACGGGCATCATGGTGCGCTGCGAGCAGGAGCGCTCTCAGATCAAGAACCGCGAGACGGGTATGCGCATCTTGCGCGCGCGTCTCTACGAGATGAAGCAGAAGGAGGCGCAGCAGAGCTATTCGGAGAAGCGCCGCGCGCTCATCGGCTCCGGCGGGCGCGAGGAGAAGATCCGCACCTACAACTTTCCGCAGAACCGCCTGACGGACCACCGCATCGGCTACACGGCCTACAATCTCGACGTGGTGCTGAGCACCGGGGCGCTCGACGAGCTCATCGAGCGCATGCAGCACGCCGAGATGCAGGAGCGCCTCAGCGAGCTCTCCGGCTGAGTCCCGAAGGACGAGTCTCCCGCCTCCTCGGCCATCACCTGCTCTCCCCTGTCCTCCGGCTCCGAGCGGCCACCCGGCCCCGAGCGGCGGAGAGCGCCGAGCCTCGACCCCGGCAGCCGCAAGCCGCAGCCGTAGTCGTGAGCCGCAGCGCACGCGCAACGGAGTGACAACGGCGCGCGCGAGGGCGGGGAGGCTCCACACGACCCATTTTTCCGATCTTCATGAAAATCATCCGCGACATTCTGAGCTCAGGCACGGACTACCTGAGCGCGCGCGGCGTCGATGCGCCTCGCTTCTCCATGCAGAGCCTGCTCACGCACGTGCTGGGCTGCGACCGCACGTGGCTGTATCTGCACTACGAGGACCCGGTGGACGAGGAGAAGCTCAGCGTGCTGCGCGAGCTGCTGCGCCGTCGAGGCCGCGGCGAGCCGCTGCAACACCTGCTGGGCAGCACGGAGTTTTATCGCCGCGAGTTTCGCACCGATGCCCGAGCACTCATTCCGCGCCCCGAGACGGAGGAGCTCGCGACGCTGGTCCTGCAGCGCACGGCGCGCCGCCGCGGGCTGCGCGTGCTCGACATGGGCTGCGGCTCGGGCGTGCTGGGCATCACACTCGCGCTGGAGCTCGCACCGCTCGAGCCCGAGGTCGTGCTGGCGGACGTCTCGCCGGCAGCGCTCTCGCTGACGCTGGAGAACGCCACGGCCCTCGGCGCGCGCGTGCGCACCTACGCCAGCGACCTCTTCAGCGCCTGGAGGGCGGAGGAGGGCAGCGACAGGCTCATTCCGCCCAGCCCCTTTGACCTCGTCGTGGCGAACCTGCCCTACGTGCCCGACGGCGAGCCGCTGGCCGCCGAGGTGCAGCACGATCCGGCTCTCGCGCTCTACGGCGGCCCCGACGGGCTGGACGTGGTGCGCCGCTTTCTCGATGAGGCGCGGCCCTACCTCGCCCCGGGGGCTCTCGTCATGCTCGAGGTCGGGCATGATCAGGGGGATGCCGTGCGCCGACTCATGGAGGAGCTGGGCTACGAGCGCTGCGACTTGCTCTGCGACCTGTCGGGCAAGGCTCGCTTTCCCCTCGGCTACGCCGCCGCCTCCTTCACCGCCCCCGCGGAGGAGCAGAAGGACAGCGCACAGGACGGAGAAGACGAGGAAGGCGGCGAAGAGGCGCACGCCGGTGCAGTCCTGAGCGCCCCTGCCCCCGCGCCGTCCGATGATTCACCCCAGCCCCACCCGGCGCGATGAAGGGGGACTGGCAGATACACCCCGCCGTCAAGCGCCTCGCCACGGCGCTGGCCTGGGGCGGTGTGGGCATGGCTGTCATCACCGTGGCGGGCTCGGTGCTGGAGCTGCTCGTCGCGCTGTTCGGCGGCGGCACCGTGGCCATCGCCTTCGGGCTGACGGCGCAGCTCTCCATGATCTACCTCATCTGCATCTGCTGTTGGCTGATGCCCTGGTGCCACGATGTGCTGCTGGCGGGCCGCGGGCTCGTCGAGACGCGCCTCATCGCGCAACTGAGCAGCATCGCCGCCCTGCTGCTCGCAGCGCTCACCACCGCCGGCCTGGGCAGCGGGCGCTACCTGCACCCCTGGCAGGCTGATCTGCCCTGCGTCTGCGCCTCGGCCCTCGCCGTCGTGATCATCACCAATCTGCCGAACATGGGCGCCGCCGAGCGCTTTCACCGCCTCGCCATCGTGATGCTCCCCCTGCTCATGCTGGGCAGCTACATCACCAACGCGCCCGAGCTCTTTCTCTGGAATGACCTCTGCAACATCGCCTGCGGCCTTCTGGCCCTGGGCCACCTGAGGCGCCTCGGGCAGAGCGCGCCCTACATCGCCGGCATGCCCCCGACCCGCGAGTAAGGGGGCGGCCGCGCAAGGCGCTCCCGCACGGCGCACCGCTCCGCCGGACAACTTGACATAGGGCGCACCTCCTGCCGCGAAGCCTCCGGACGCCACCGACGCGGCACCCAAGCCCGCGCCCTCCCCTCAGCGCGACACCTCCGGCCCACCCCTCCGGCCCACCCCCCCAGCCGACACCGTGAGCAACGCCCCTCGGCGCGCCCTCCTGCCCCTCTGAGGAGAGAGCATGGCAACGCAGCAAAGAGGATACCGCATCGCCCCCCCCTGAAAACAAAGAACCCGGCGCGATCGAGGGCGCCGGGTTCATCACGGAGCGGGGGGGATTCGAACCCCCGGTACGGCTTTATAACCGTACGACCATTTAGCAAACGGTTGCTTTCAGCCTCTCAGCCACCGCTCCATCTGCCGTGTGGGGGTGATCGTATCACAAACCGGCGCCCAGGTCAACAGCAAAATACAGCAACAGCAAAATAACTTCATCTTTTTCGCGGCGGCAGCGCCCTCGCGCCTCCGAGACCGCAAAAAAGCGAGAGGCGCGGGGCTCCATGCATCACTTTGGGATTGACTTGAACGCGCTCTCAGGCATAATGAGGGTCGTTATGAAGAAACCCGTAACCGTGACTGTGACCGGCGCCGCCGGCAATATTGCTTACTCTCTGCTGTTCCGCATTGCGGCCGGCGATATGCTGGGCGCGGATCAGCCCGTGATTCTCAAGCTCCTCGAGATCACGCCCTGCCTCGACAAGCTCAAGGGTGTCGTGATGGAGCTGGATGACTGCGCCTTCCCGCTGGTGCAGCAGATCGTCGCCACGGATGACCCCGATGTGGCCTTCAAGGACGCCAACTGGTGCATGCTCGTCGGCTCCGTCCCCCGCAAGGCCGGTATGGAGCGCAAGGACCTTCTGGGCATCAACGGCAAGGTCTTCGTCGGCCAGGGCAAGGCCATCGCCGCCAACGCCGCCAAGGATTGCAAGGTCTTCGTCGTGGGCAACCCCTGCAACACGAACTGCCTCATCGCCCTGCACAATGCGACGGGCCTGCCCAAGGAGAACTTCTTTGCCATGACGATGCTCGATGAGTACCGCGCCAAGAGCCAGCTGGCCGCCAAGGCCGGCGTGCCCGTCTCTGCGGTGACGAACATGGTCATCTGGGGCAACCACTCCTCCACGCAGTATCCCGACTTCACGAATGCCAAGATCAACGGCAAGCCCGTGACGGAGGTCATCAGCGACCACGAGTGGCTCAAGACGGACTTCATCAAGACCGTGCAGCAGCGCGGCGCCGCCATCATTCAGGCTCGCGGCGCTTCCTCCGCCGCCTCGGCCGCCAATGCGGCTCTCATGACGGTGAAGAACCTCGTGACGCCGACGCCGGAGGGTGACTGGTACTCCGTCTCCTCCTACTCCGACGGCACGAAGTACGGCCTGCCCGAGGGCATCATCTGCTCGATGCCGACCCGCACGAACGCCGACGGCAGCATCAGCATCGTCGAGGGCCTGCCCATTGACGAGTTCTCGCGCGCCAAGATTGACGCCACCTGCCAGGAGCTTCTGGCGGAGCGCGCTGACGTGGAGCACCTCGTGTAATATGCGGATCAACTGACACGCTCATTCTGACGGAGCCGGTTCCCGCTGCGGGGACCGGCTCTCTTTTCTCCCCAGAATGCCGGAGGAAAGAGCGCAGGGCGAGACCGCCCTCTGCGTCATCAGGCGAGAGCCTCACAACTCTGAACTTGACTTACAGAGTCAGCCATGCTAAACTGACCAACACCCCGAACAGAATTATGGGAAAGACACTTTACCAGAAAGTATGGGATTCCCACACCGTGGGCACCTTGCCCGACGGGCGCACGCAGCTCTTCATCGCGACGATGTACCTCCACGAGGTGACGTCGCCCCAGGCCTTCGCCATGCTGCGCGACCTCAACCTGCCGGTGCGGCATCCCGAGCGCATTTTCGCCACGCCTGATCACATCGTGCCGACGGATGACCAGACGGAGCCCTACGCGGATCCCCGCGCCGCCGCGATGCTCGCGGCGCTGCGCCGCAACTGCGCGGAGAACGGCATCCGCCTCTTCGACCTGCCGAGCGGCCAGCAGGGCATCGTGCACATGGTCGGCCCGGAGCTGGGCATCAGCCAGCCGGGCATGACCATCGTCTGCGGTGACTCGCACACGGCGACGCACGGCGCCATGGGCGCAATCGCCATGGGCATCGGCACGACGCAGGTGCGCGACGTGCTGGCGACGCAGACGCTCGCCATGGCCCCGCTGAAGGTGCGCAATGTGCGCGTGGAGGGCAAGCTGCGCCCCGGCGTGACGGCCAAGGACGTCGCGCTGCACATCATCCGCGTGCTCGGGGCGGACGGCGGCATCGGCTACGCCTACGAGTTCGGCGGCTCCGTCATCGACGAGATGGAGATGGACGGCCGCCTGACGATCTGCAACCTCGCCATCGAGGGCGCGGCGCGCTGCGGCTACATCAACCCCGATGAAAAAACCTTCGCCTACCTCAAGGGTCGCCCCTACGCACCGAAGGGTGCGGACTGGGACGCGGCCGTCGAGCGCTGGAAGAGCTTTGCGAGCGATGCCGACGCCGTCTACGACGACGTGGTGGTCATCCGCGGCGAGGAGATCGAGCCGACGGTGACCTGGGGCATCTCGCCGGACATGAACATCGGCATCAGCGAAGCCATCCCCTCCCCCGATGACGCGCCCGATGAAGAGACGCGCAAGGCGCGCCGCACGGCGCTGGAGTACATGAAGCTCACGCCCGGCAGCCCCATCAAGGGCCTGCCCGTGGACGTCGTCTTCATCGGCTCCTGCACCAACGGCCGCATCAGCGACTTCCGCGCCGTGGCCCGCGTGATTCAGGGGCATCGCGTGGCCCCGGGCATCAAGGCTCTGGCCGTTCCCGGCTCGCAGATGACGGCGCGCCAGTGCGAGGAGGAAGGGCTGGCGGACATCTTCTGTGCGGCGGGCTTCGAATGGCGCCATGCGGGCTGCTCGATGTGCCTCGCGATGAACCCCGACAAGCTCGTCGGCGACCAGATCTGCGCGAGCACGAGCAACCGCAACTTCAAGGGCCGCCAAGGCAGCCCGACGGGCCGCACCCTGCTCATGAGCCCGATCATGGCCGCCGCCGCCGCCCTGACGGGGCGCGTGAGCGATGCGCGCGAAGTCTTCGGCATCACCGAATGAGCCGCCACTGAATCGCAAGCGATTAACAAACATCACTTTCCATACCATGCCTCTCAACAAAATCATCACCATCACCGGCAAGGCCGTTCCCGTTCCGGGAGCGGATATGGATACGGACCGCATCATCCCGGCGCGCTTCCTCAAGTGCCTCACCTTCGATGAGCTGGCCGGCACCATGTTCTACGACGAGCGCTTCAATGCTGACGGCAGCTCGAAGGGCCACCCCATCGACAACCCGGCTCATGCCGGTGCCTGCATCATCCTCGGCGGAGAAAACTTCGGCTGCGGCTCGTCTCGCGAGCACGCGCCGCAGGCCATCAAGCGCTCGGGCATCCGCGCCATCGTCGCGGCCTCCTTCGCGGAGATCTTCATCGGCAACTGCAGCGGCATCGGCCTGCCCTGCCTCTGCGCCTCGATGAAGGACATCGAAGCGGCCTCGGCCATCACCGAGCAGAAGCCCGAGACCATCTGGACGGTCGACCTCGCCAAGCTCACGCTGAGCTGCGACGAGGCGAGCTTCCCGCTGACGATGGCGGACGGCTTCCGCGAGGCGCTGATGCAGGGCCGCTGGGATGCCGTCGTCGAGCTCATGAACGCGACCGACGCCGTCGAGCGCCTCGCCGCGAGCCTGCCGGCCCCGCGCTGCTGCTGACGCCTCTCCGGCCGCCCACCGCCGACGGTGCCCAAGGGCGCTGAACCGATGGGCGGCCACCCCCTCCTCAAAAAGACCTTCCCGCCCCCCTGCGGGGCGCGCGCCGCTTCAGGCGGCGCAGGGCGCGAATCCCCCCTTCCCACGGCTTCCCTGCCGCGGCGGCGGCCTCTGCCTCCGCCGCAGCACCAACCCCAACCCAAACATACCCTCATGTTCGCCATCATCACCCCTCTGATCCTCCGAGGCGTCATCGACAACACCCTCGAAGACCTCATCGATCTGCGCCTGTGGTGCGTGGACGGCGCCGAGCCGATCCGCTACCGCATGCGCGGCAACTGCCTGCGCGACATCGCCGGCTGCCGAGTCGAATTTCACCGCACGGAGGAGAACAACATTCAAGCAACGGATCGGGAACACGGCATCCTCAACCTCCTGCGCCAGTCCGCAGGCGACATCACCGCCGGCGACATCACGCTCTCCCAGCGCATTCGGAATCGCCAGGGTGACGGCCTGCTGGAAAACGCCCTCTCCATCGAATTCTTCATCGGCCCGCGGATCCGCGTGCTGATCGAGACCCCGCAGGTCGAGTTCACCATCAGCCCGCCGCAGTGGCAGATGAGCCCGGAGCAGGAAAACGCCCAGCTCTTCCTCAACAAGGAAGCGCTGCGCGACCACGTCGCGTGGAACGTCGCCAACTTCCGCGGCCCGAGCCTCGCCGCCCTCACCTCCAAGTTCCCCGTCTGTGACTGGGATTACCGCCTCAACCGGGCCGAAGCCTGCATGGCCATCTACCCCTCCGTGCGCGAGAAATACGCCGGCCGGCCGCAGGGCTACCTCGACTGCGCCTACGTGATGGACCGCTTGGACTACCTCGGCGAACTAGCCGCCGAGCAAGAGGCCCACATGCCGCCGGATCCCGCCCTCACGAACACTGAATGCGAAGTGCTCGACTTCATGGCCCCCGGCCAGGCCCGCGCCATGAACATCGCCATGCACCACCCGCTCTTCCGCCGCGCCTCGCACATGACGGCCGCCGTTCAGCGGCGCCTCATGAGCAACCTCGATTCGCAGCCGGAGGAGAGCCGCCACGCCTCCGAGCGCTACGTGAGCACCTACGCGGGCATCGTCTCGCACATCCTCTCCACCATCCTGCTCACCCAGCAGGACGAGTATGACGCCGGCGTGGCCTCCACGCGCGTGCGCATGCTCGAGATGCGCGTGGCCGATCTCGACACGCTCGGCGCGCAGCTGCCGCCGGACGTCCGCAACGAACTCGCCGCCGAAGGGCGCCAGCTCATCGAAGGGCTCGACGAATTCTTCACCGGCATCAGCCGGAGGTAAGAGCGCATCGTCACCCCCTCTCCGTTGAAACAGCGGCTACCTGTTTCCTTACTGCCAGCTCTCCCCAAGGCCAACCCGCGCCGAGCCCCTCGGCGCTCCACCCCCCACCTTGCGGCCGGCGCCAGCCCCGAAGGCTCGCCGGCCGCCGAACCCACCACAGCCACACCACTGCCATGTACATGGCCGACGAGAGACGGCGCTACATTCTGCGCCTGCTGGAAGAGCGCGGACACCTGCGCTCCGCATCCCTGGCCGCCGAGCTCGGCGTGACCGATGAAACCATCCGCACCGACTTCGTGCTCATGCAGCAGCAAGGCCTGCTCAAGCGCGTGCACGGCGGTGCCGTCTATCAGCCCCCCTCCGCCCGCCCGGGCGACGCCGATGCCGAGCGGCTCGACATGCGCCTCTGCGCCCCGCTGGCCGAGCGCATCAGCGCCGGCATGCGCCTCGCCGGCGACAGCACCCCGCTCTTCTTCGCCCTCGCCCTGCTGCTGCGCGACAAGCCCTGCACCATCATCTGCGCCTCGCCGAAGCTCATCCTCGTGCTGGCCGCGCACCACCTGCCCCACCAAGTCATCTGCCCGGGCGGCACCTTCGACAGCGACGCCCGCCTGCTGATACCGCCCCGCATGCCGGACATCCTGCGCGACCTGCGCCCCGACCTCGCCCTCCTCTTCCCCGACGCCCTCACCCCCCGCGGCGTCGCCTACCGCCAGCGCGCCCGCATGCAGTGGGCCAAAGCCGCCACCGACGCCGCGCCGCAGATCCTCATCGCCGCGCCCTCCGCCGAGCAGCCCCCCGAAGCAGCCCACCACCTCCCCGTCTGCGCCGACCTCCTCGTCGCCGAAGCCCCCGCCGTCGGCGAGCCGCCCGCCACCCCCGCCCGGCAGCGCCACATCCTCTCGCGGCCCGAACCCCCGGTGCCCGACGGCGATGACGCTGCGGGCTGGAGCCCCTGAGCCCCTGCACCCGACGCAGCCACGGGACTGCAGCACCCCTGTCCCGCGCCGCCGCCTCAGTCCCGGTGCAGCCTCAGTCCCGGTGATAGGGCGAGCCCGCCAGCAGCGTGTGCACGCGATAAACCTGCTCGAGCAGCACCACCAGCGCCAGCTCGTGCTGCATCGTGTGGCGGCCCAGCGAAATCACCGCATCGCAAGCCTCGCGCAGCTCCGGCGTATGCCCGTCCGCCGCGCCGATGAGCAGCGCCACGCGCTTCACGGCGCGCAGCTGCCAGCTGCGAAAGTGGCTCTCCCACTCGCGCGTGCTCCAATTTGCGCCCCGCTCATCCATCGCCAGGCGCAGGCAGCCGCGGCTCGCCTCCAGCAGGCGGCGCGACACCTCCTCCGAGCTCCCCGCCTTCACATAGCGCAGCTCCACTCGCCCCAGCGGGCGCAGCCTCTGCTCAAAAAACTGCACCCCCTCGCGCGCGTAGGCGATCGACGGCTTCGCCGCCGCCAGAATGAGAATCTCCATACCCCGCAGCCTACACGAAAAGCCGGCGGCAGGCAAGCGCAAACCGCCCGCGCAGCCCCCGCCCCGCCCGGCGCACCGCGCCGCGGCCGTCACCGCCCGCGCACCGCCCGCGCACCGCCGCGAAAAGCCTTGAATTCTCGCCCTGCTGCGCTATAATGCACCCGTTGATACGATGGCCGAATCCGCCAGCCTCAGCCCCATGATGGAGCAGTACCTGCGCATGAAGCAGTCACTGCCGCCCGACGTCTGGCTCTTTTTCCGCATCGGCGACTTCTACGAAATGTTCTTTGAAGACGCCATCGAGTGCTCCGCCGCCCTCGGCCTCACCCTCACCAAGCGGCAGACCATCCCCATGTGCGGCGTCCCCTACCACGCCGCGGAAGGCTACATCGGCCAGATCGTCAAACTGGGCAAGCGCGTCGCCATCGCCGATCAGATGACGACCCCCGTGCCCGGCAAACTCGTCGAGCGCGAAATCACGCGCATCGTCTCCGCCGGCACCCTGGCCGACCTCAGCCTGCTCAACGCCGGCGAGCACAACTACATCGCCGCCTGCTACCGCGACAAAAAGACCTGGGGGCTCGCCTGCGCCGACCACAGCACCGGCGAATTCACCGTCGCGGACTACGGCAGCCTCGACGAACTGCGCGAAGAAGTCATGCGCATCAACCCGCGCGAACTGCTCATCAGCGACGAGCAGCGCGAAGACTTCCCCGGGCTGCCCGTCACCCTCTACTACGACGCCTACACCTTCCTGCCGGGCATCGCGCGCCCGACACTCGAAGCGCACTTCCGCGTCCACAGCCTCGACGGCTTCGGCTGCTCACACCTCGGCCCCGCCCTCGGCGCCGCCGCCGCCATCCTGCACTACCTGCGCAACCAGCTGCGCCGCAGCACCGAGCACCTGCGCACCCTCTCCCTGCGCCGCACCGAAGGCACCGTGCTGCTCGACGCCGCCAGCCGCCGCAACCTCGACCTCGTCGAATCGCGCAGCGGCGCCAAGGGCACCCTGCTGGCCACGCTGGACACCACCACCACGCCCATGGGCGCGCGCCTCATGCGCGAATGGCTCCTGCACCCCATCTGCGACGCCGCCGAGCTGGGGCGCCGGCAGGACATCATCGCCGCCTTCCTGCAAGAGCCCTTTGCCATGGGCAAACTGCGCGACTCCCTGCGGCGCGTGCGCGACATGGAGCGCCTCACCTCGCGCCTCGCACAGGGAGCAGGCAACGCCCGGGACCTGCTGGCCCTCGGCAGCTCGCTGGAGAGCCTGCCCTCCATCGCCGAAAACCTGCACGCCATCGCCCTGCGGGAAGCCAAGCTCGCCCCCCTGCGCGACGCCCTGGGCAACTTTCAGGAGCTCACGGACCTGCTCACCCGTGCCATCGTCGACGAGCCCCCCGTCACCCTCAAAGAGGGCGGCATGATCCGCGACGGCTACGACGAGCAGCTCGACGAACTGCGCCGCGCCTCGCGCGAAGGCAAAAACTGGCTCGCCGAGCTCGAAGCCCGCGAGCGCGCCGACACCGGCATCGACTCCCTCAAAGTGCGCTACAACAGCGTCTTCGGCTACTACATCGAAGTCACCAAGGCCAACTACGCCAAAGTGCCCGACCGCTACGTGCGCAAACAAACCCTCGCCAACGCCGAGCGCTACATCACCGACGAACTCAAGAAGATGGAGGGCACCATCCTCGGCGCCGACGAGCGCGCGCGGCAGACCGAATACGAGCTCTTCTGCCGGCTGCGCGACGACGTGCGCCGCTACATCGACCCCATCCAAGCCGCCTCGCGCGCGCTGGCGGAAATCGACGTCCTGCTCTCCCTCGCCGAAAGCGCGCAGCTGCACCGCTACTGCCGCCCCGTGCTCGACAACTCGCGGCGCCTGCACATCGTCAACGGGCGCCATCCCGTCATCGAGCAAGCCCCGGGCGCCGGCAACTTCGTGCCCAACGACACCGTGATGGAGGAGCAGACCGACCGCGTCCTCATCATCACCGGGCCGAACATGGCCGGCAAGAGCACCTACATCCGCCAGGTGGCCCTCATCACCCTCATGGCGCAGATGGGCTCCTACGTGCCCGCCGACGAGGCCCACATCGGACTCGTGGACCGCATCTTCTGCCGCGTCGGCGCCAGCGACGACATCGCGCGCGGGCAGTCCACCTTCATGGTTGAAATGAGCGAAACCGCGCTCATCCTCAACAACGCCACCGAGCGCTCGCTGGTCATCCTCGACGAAATCGGCCGCGGCACCGCCACCTTCGACGGCCTCTCCATCGCTTGGGCCGTCGCCGAGCACCTGCACGACGTCATCGGCGCGCGCACCCTCTTCGCCACGCACTACCACGAACTCGTCGACCTCCAGCACACGCACCCGGCCGTGAGCAACTGGCACGTCGAAGTGCGCGAATGGAAAGACGAAATCGTCTTTTTGCGCAAAGTCATGCCCGGCCCCGCCGACAAATCCTACGGCATCCAAGTCGCCCGCCTCGCCGGGCTCCCCGAGCCCATCATCAACCGCGCTCGGCAGATCCTCACCCACCTGGAGATGACAGCCGCCGCCCGCGAGCCCAAAGCCGCCCGCCGCAAGCGCGCCCGGGACACCGGCATGCCCGCCGCGCAGGACGCCGACGTCACCCAGCTGGACATGTTCGACCTGCTCGATCCCGGCACCGATTAAAAGCCCCGCGGCCGCGGCGCGATTCTCCGCCCAAAAAGCTCGATTCTCCGCAGAAAAAGCTCGCGGAGCTCCCGGCACCGCCGAAACCCGCCGCCGAGACCCTCCGCCGAAGCCTCCGAAAAAACAGCGGGCATCCCCGGCGGCGCACACCGAAGCGGCGCACGCGGGAATGCCCGAACCAAGAGACCGAGCCCGGAAAGCCCGGCCACAACACCCGAGGCCGTCTCAGCCAACAGCCGCTGTGCGAGGACTCAGGGCTGCAAGCGCTCAATCGACCAGCTGCCGTCCGCCTCCAGCGTATACATGAAGCGGTCGTGCACGCGGCCGGGGCCGCCCTGCCAGAACTCCATGTGATGGGGCACAATGCGGTAGCCGCCCCAGAAATCGGGCAGCGGCACCTTGCCCTCGGCAAACTTGTTCTTCAACTCCGCCAGCTTCATCATCAGAAGCTTGCGCGTCGAAATCACCTGACTCTGGTGCGAGACCCAAGCACCGAGCTGAGACTCGCGCGGACGCGTCAGGAAATACTTGAGCGTCTCCATGCGCGAAATCTTCTCCGCGCGGCCGTAAACAATAATCTGCCGCTCCAGCGTCACCCAAGGCAGCAGCATGCACATCTCGGGATTCGCCTCAATCTCGCGCGCCTTGCGGCTCGTGTAATTCGTGAAAAACACATAGCCGCGCTCATCATAATACTTGAGCAGCACCGTGCGCAGCGAGGGATGCCCGTCGGGCGTACTCGTCGCAATGCTCATCGCATTGGGCTCAGGGATGGCCGCCTTGAGCGCCTGCTTGAACCAACGGTCGAACTGCTCAAAGGGCGACGCCGCCAAATCCTTGCGATGCAGCGTATCCTTGAGATACTCTTCGCGGAAAGCCGATAAATCCATACCCTGAGTCTAGCACCCTTCGGCGCGCAGCGCAAGAGCGAAGACAAGCCCGCGCACCAACAGACCGCGCGCCTCACTCATAGCGGCGCACAAAAGTCACGCAAAACACACTCTTCTCGCCGGAGAGCAGGCGAATATCAATGCGCCCGGGGCTGATGCGCACGCGATACGCATCGTGCTCCGCCGGCGGGCGCGGCTGAAAACGGCCGGCTCGCTCCGGAGTCAGCACCTCAGAGCGCAGAAGAGCCACGAGATGAGAGCGGCTCATGTGCATCATCTCATCAAACCCATCAGTTGGCAGAGTCAGCTGCGGAATATTCTTGTCGGTCATAAGGGCACTATACACCCGAATCTCTCAAAGTCAAGGAGCTTTGTCACCTCCGCGCCGCCGCTGTCGGACTTTCCACGCAGTGCCTCCCGCAGCCCCTCCCGAGCCGCCCTCCACCCCCCCTTTCACACCCCCTTTCACACCCCCTTTCGCACTCCTTCCCCTCCTCCTTCCGTGCCCCCCTTTTGCAGCCCGCTCCAAACTCCCGGCCTCCCCCCGCCCCGAGCCCGCGCCCCCTCCCCCGCCACCGCCGGAGCGAAGCGCGCCGCGAGAAGAGCGAAGGCACACTTCACGATTGACAGACGGGGCGGAAGCTCGTAACATAACGGCCTATGAAACTACCGGGCAAGAGCCACCCCACCCCCTTTCAAACCGCCACCTGCTGGGCCGCGTTGACAGGGCTTTCCCTCACCTTCATCATCCTGCTCATCGCGGCCCTGCTCTACGGCTTCTGCCGCGTCTTCGTCGCGCTCGAGCCCGTGCTGCTGCCCGTCGTCATCGCCGGTATCCTCGCCTACCTGCTCTCCCCCATCGTCAACTGGGTGCAAAAGCACGCCATCAAAAAACGCGTCCTCGCCGTCCTCTGCGTCCTCTCCGCCGGCGGCCTCGTCGTCTGCGGCTTCATCGCCACCATCGTCCCGAAACTCGTCGACCAGGCCGGCGAACTCTACGCCCAGCGCCAAGACATCCTGCAAAGCTGCATCACCACCTCCAACGATCTGCTCGAAAACAACAAGATGGTGCAGAGCGCCGTCGACATGCTCTACGAAAAAACCGTCCGCCACGCCCATGAAAACGGCCTTCCCGCGGACGCCGAAGCCGCCCCGCCCCCGCCCGGCGACTACCCCGGCAAGCTCACCGCCATCCTCAACTACAACTCCGGCTACCTCACCGAGCAATTCGTCAAATGGCTCACCGCCGGCACTCGCGCCCTCTCGGGCGTCACCTTCTTCCTCGTCGGCGCCATCATGGTGCCCGTCTTCCTCTTCTACTTCCTGCTGGAGAGCGAACCCATCGCCCGCAACTGGCACACCATCCTGCCGCTGCGGCGCTCCTTCTTCCGCAACGAAGTCGTCGCCACCCTCCAGCAAATCAACAACTACATCATCTCCTTCGTGCGCGGGCAAATGCTCGTGAGCGTCGTTGACGGCATCCTGCTCGGCATCGCGCTGAAAATCCTCGGCCTGCCCTACGCCATCACCATCGGCGCCGCCGCCGCCGTCCTCGGCATCATCCCCTACATCGGCATGATCTCCACCAGCATCCCCGCCATGGTCATCGCCTGGTTCACGTGGACGGACCTCAACTACGTGCTCGCCGTCGCCGCCATCTTCGTCTGCATCAGCCAATTTGACGGCTGGGTCATCCAACCGCGCATCGTCGGCAACCGCGTCGGCATGCACGACCTCACCGTCATGTTCTCCGTCCTCTTCTGGAGCCTCGTGCTCGGCGGCGTCGTCGGCGCCCTGCTCGCCGTCCCCCTCACCGCCTCCATCAAAGTGCTCTTCATGCGCTACGTCTGGCCCAGCCTCAGCCCGGGAACCCGGCGCCGCCAGCGCAGCGAACAGAGCGCCGCCCTTCCGCCCGAAAGCGGCCCGGAGCCACCCGGAACCGCCGCCGCCTCGTAAACAGCCCGCATCTCTCCCCCGTCGGCGCCCATGCGCCCCTGTGAGGAGACCCCTGCACCGCGGGACGATGCAACGCAAGATATTTTGGGAGAGAGGGCCGAGAGCGCGGGGCGACTTCCCGAGCTCCGCGGCCTCCCTCCTGCGGTCTCTGTCCTCGGGCTGCTCGCTTCCCCCTTCAAAGGCTTGGAGAGGCGAATGGCCGTTAGGGTCTAACCCTCTAAATTCCCTTGACCCGCTGCGGCAACTCCTGTAAGCTGAGCTCAGCACAAGCCGCCCTGAAGGCGGCATGGCCCAACACCTGAAACAGAACATGAAAACCATCACGCTCATTGCCCTCGGTGCTGCTGCGCTGGTCTCTTGCCAACAGCAGCAACAGACGGAAGAAGTCACCATCCCCGCCACCATCGTCATGCCTGCGGGCAAGTAACTCGGGGACGGACGGCGACACCTGCGCGCACCGGTGATCGCTTTTCTGCGCCAAGCGACCGACCCCCGCCCGGGCCTTCACCGGGCGGGGGTTGCTGTGTCTCCGCCTCTCGCCTCCCCCTGTTTTGAGGAAAAGGCTGCGTCTCGTGCGTCACAACCATCGCTATGAGAAAGCCAACCGACACCGACTCCACCAGCATTTTCGGCGCGGCAGACGTCGCCAACCCTCTGCCCTGCTGCGAAATGCCCGAGCACTCGATGCGCCCCGAAGACGCCTATCAGCTCATCAAACAAGAGCTGCTGCTCGACGGCAATGCGCGCCAGAACCTCGCTACCTTCTGCCAGACATGGGACGAAGAGCAGGTGCACCGCATCATGGACCTGAGCATCAGCAAAAACCTCATCGACAAGGATGAATACCCGCAGAGCGCCGAGATTGAGATGCGCTGCGTGCGCATGCTCGCCCGACTCTGGAACGACCCGGCCGACTGCAAGCCCATCGGCTGCTCCACCATCGGCTCGAGCGAAGCTTGCATGCTCGGCGGCATGGCCGCGCTCTGGCGCTGGCGCGCCCGCCGCAAGGCCGCAGGCAAACCCTGCGACAAGCCCAACCTCGTCTGCGGCCCCGTGCAGATCTGCTGGCACAAGTTCTGCCGCTACTGGGATGTGGAAATCCGCGAGGTGCCGATGAAGCCCGGCTGCTTTTGCATGAGTCCCGAGGACATGCTCAAGCTCGTCGATGAAAACACCATCTGCGTCGTTCCCACCTTCGGCGTCACCTACACCGGCCAGTACGAATTCCCCGAGCCTATCTGCAAGGCTCTCGATGAGCTCGCAGCCAAGGGCGGCCCGGACGTTGACGTGCACGTCGACGCCGCCAGCGGCGGTTTCCTCGCGCCCTTCCTCGCGCCGGACATCCTCTTCGATTTCCGCCTGCCGCGCGTCAAGTCCATCAGCGCCAGCGGTCACAAATACGGCCTGGCCCCGCTCGGCTGCGGCTGGGTCGTCTGGCGCGACACCTCGGAGATGCCCACGGATTTGACCTTTGCCGTGAATTATCTCGGCGGCAGCATCCCGACCATCGCGATCAACTTCTCGCGCCCGGCCGGACAGATCATCGCGCAGTACTACGACTTCGTGCGACTCGGCAAGGAGGGCTACCGCGCCATTCAGAAGGCCTCTTACGACGTCGCCGCCTCCATCGCGCGCAGCGTTGCCGCGCTCGGCGATTTCGAGTTCATCAGCAGCGGCAACCCGCGCACCGACATTCCTGCCGTTTGCTTCTACATGAAGAAGGGCTACGACCCGGGCTACAACCTCTTCGAGCTCTCCGACCGCCTTCGCATCCGCGGCTGGCAGGTTCCGGCCTTCACCCTCACGGGCGAGGCCAAGGACATCGTCGTCATGCGCATCATGGTGCGCCAGGGCTTTGCGGCCGACATGGCCGGGCTGCTCATCGACGACATGAAGCGCGCTATGGACTTCCTGAAGCAGCACGCACCGGCGCGGCACCTCAGTGAATCCGAGGTCTCGGCCTTCAAGCACACCTGATGCCTCGCGGCCGCGCGTGCCGCCGCGGGAAAACGGAGCGGCGCAGGTTTCGGTCTTCTCCTGCGCCGCTCCAACAAGCTGAGCCCCCGAGGACGAGTTCCCCGGCCGGCCGGAGCCGCTGCCCCGAACGGCTCCGGCGGCCCGGCGGGCAGCATCAGCTGCGGCTCGGCGAGCCGTCGGGTGCGCCCCGGCGAAACGGCGAGCGGGTGCGGAATGTCACACGGCGGCGGGAATTCGGTCGGGTGTGCGCGCCACCGCTTGACGGAGGGCGGTGCAGCGCAAGGGGCGGCAAGGTGCAGCGGGGGCGGCAAGGTGCAGCGGGGACGGCAGGGAACGAGGATCGGCCGGGTGCTCCTGAGCCATCGGCTCCGAGCGCGCGGCAGCCCCTTCCTGAGGCCGGAGGGCATTACTCGCCTTCGCTGCACTCGGGGGAAGACGCCTTGCGCGGGCGCAGGCCCTTGGGGTAGGCGGTCTCCAGCTCCTCCGCACGGCAGAGGTCAAAGGCGTGCACGGGATTTCCCGGAAATTCGCGCAAGAGGGCCAGCACATGCTCGCGGGCGGCCAGAGCGGCGTCGAGCGCCTGCTGTTCGCCCCCGTACTGCTTGTCGGAGAAGTAGCGTGTGTAGTGCTGCTGGTCGCGGCAGAGCGTCAGGCGCCAGCCTTGAAAAGAGGTGTACTCATAGGTGAAGCGGGTGATATTGCGTAGCGGTTTCATATGGCGTGAGGGGCGGAGAGAACAGGGCCCGTTCTTCATTAATACCCCGGCGCCGCGCCGAGGGAACGATTCATTGGAGGTAAGACCGCTAACAATCAGAAACCCGCTGCCCACCCGTTCGCCTCGCCCGGGGCTGAAGGGCTCTGATCAAGGGCGGCAACGAGGGAGTAACTTTTGATGCAAACGCACCTGTGCTCTCATGAAACCCGGCGGTCCTGAGGGCCTGCCGGGCAGAAAAGGGCGCATGAGCCCGGGAGCGTTTTCGCTGCTGTCTTGTGCTCGGGTCTCATGATGTTGAAAGGGCTTGCGTTGCGTCGTCCTGCATGATATACAATAGCCATGCGCCCAATCGCTCTCGGGGCGCCAAAAACAACACCTTCCCGAGTGTCGAAGAAGCGGAGCCGACTCGGGAGGCCTGCCCCAACATCGAATCCTCATACTGCAAGCTTATGATACGCATCACAGCCCCCGGCAAGGGGGTTATCTTGGCTCTGATCGCCATGCTGGGTCTTTCATACCTGTTCCTGAAATGGATTCAGTTTTTGGGGCTCTGTTGGATGCCCTGTTTCGCCATCGTCGCGGCTTTTTACGCCCTGTGCTGGTTGCTTCCCGAGCTCGTCAGGGATACCCGCGTTTTGAAAATGTCGGCTTGGCTCTACAGCGCCACGGCGCTGGCGATCGCGTTTGTTATCTTTTGCCCGGGAGTGAAAGCTCCTAACGTTTTTTGGGCTGAAGCGCTGGCCTGTGTTTTGGCTGCCGGGTACTGTTTGTACCCCATACCCCTCTACATCCTTTACGTGCGAAAATTACAACAGGGCTGGCTGAGATGCCTGACAGGGACGGCGATGGCCCTGTTTGCGATCATCCATGTGTTGCTATACCTGCTCTTCCTGCTTCTGGGAGACGCTCGTGATCTGGCGATTTGAACGGAAGTGCTCAACGAGCGCACCTTCTTGATGCGGGGGGTACGCTCGTTGCCGGGGGAGATTCCGGCGGACGGATGGGTCGGGCTATGAGGCTGGTGTCGCCCGACTCACCGCCGTGCGGTCCCGGCTTGCCCGGCGGCGGATCAAGCTCGCCCCGGGGATTCAGCACTGCGGCTCGCGAAAGCACGGCTGGCGAAGAGGGCAGGAGGAAACCCGCTGTCCACCCGTTCGCCACGCCTGACGCAAGAGAACATTGACAAGGCGCCGCCATGGGCCTATTCTCGTGCGCAGCGCCCCCACACTCCGCCATGAATACTGACTTCAGCGACCTGCCCGACGCACTGCGCCAGGGAGCGACCGAGAGCGAATGGAACGATGCGCGCTGGCAGCTGCGCCACAGCTTCACCACCGCCGCCGAGCTCGAGCGCGTTCTCCATCTCAGCGAGGATGAACGCCGCGCGCTGGAGCACAGCGGCCGGAACCTCGCCGTGCGCATCACACCCCATTTCCTCAGCCTCATCGACCCCGATGACCCGGCCGATCCGCTGCGCCTTCAGGTCATTCCCCGCAGCGGGGAGCTCGAGCACCACCCCGAAGAGCTCAGCGACCCCTGCGGCGAGGAGCAGCACATGAAGGTTCCCGGCCTCGTGCACCGCTACCCGGATCGCGTGCTGCTGCTCTGCACGGATCGCTGTTCCACCTACTGCCGCTATTGCACGCGCTCGCGCCTCGTCTCCGGCCAGGGGCAGCAGCACCTGCACACGGACTTCGATGCCGCCGTCGACTACCTGAGCCGCCACAGTGAGGTGCGCGACGTGCTGCTCTCCGGCGGGGATCCTCTGCTGCTGCCCGACGAGCGGCTCGATGCGATTCTGAGCCGCCTGCGCGCCATCCCGCACATCGAGCTGCTGCGCATCGGCACCCGCATCCCGATCATGCTGCCGCAGCGCATCACCCCCGAGCTCTGCCGCATGCTGCGCCGGCACAGCCCGCTCTTCATCTCCGTGCACTGCAACCACCCGCGCGAGCTCTGCGCCGAGGCGGAGCGCGCCCTCGGCCTGCTGGCCGATCACGGTCTGCCCATGGGCAGCCAGACGGTGCTGCTGCGCGGCGTCAATGACGACCGAGACACCCAGCTGCGCCTCAGCCACCGCCTGCTGCAATGCCGCGTGCGCCCCTACTACCTCTACCAGTGCGATCTCACCCCGGGCACGCGCCACTTCCGCACCGACATCAGCGAGGGCATCGCCATCATCGCCGGCATGCGCGGCCACACCAGCGGCTACGCCGTGCCGCAATACGTCGTCGATGCCCCGGGCGGCGGCGGCAAGATTCCCCTCAACCCCGATTACATCGACGAAGTGACGCCGACGAGCTACCGCCTGCACAACTATCTGGGCCGCCCCTACAGCTACCCGCGCCTCGACGAGTGAAGACGGCGGCGCTTCCCCCGAAACATCCAGCCGCAAGTCACCTTAGCAAGCCGCCTTAAAATCCTGCCGCAGGCCTCCACAGGGCGCGGCGGCTACGCCCGAGGCGCCTCCCCGCGTGCCGCGCGCCGGCAGGGTCAGGCGGCTGCATCCAACAACAACTCTACCACGGCGAGCCCCCTCGGCGCGCCCCGCACACTGCCGCTGAGCCGCCCCGGCAAGAGCCCGGGCGGCCGCTGTTCCGTGGCTAAAAAAACACACAGGGCGGCAATTTTTGCTTTTCTTTCTCGGCAAAGGGGTGTATAAACAGAGGGCCGGCAGCGTGACAGACTGTCATCCATGCGTATTGCCGCCACACGACGAAACAACACATAAACGAGATGAGCAATACATCCTTCCTTCCCGCTCAGTACGCCCACCCCTACGAGATTGATCCCAAGTACAGCAAGTCCGTCGCCTACTTCTGCATGGAGTACGCCATTGACAATGTTTTCAAGATCTACTCCGGCGGCCTCGGCTACCTCGCCGGTTCGCACATGCGCTCCGCCGGGTCCCTGCGCCAGAATCTGGTCGGCGTCGGCATCCTCTGGTCCTACGGCTACTACAACCAGATTCGCGCGGAAGACGGCTCGATGGCCGTTCAGTACCTGCGCAAGGACTACAGCTTCCTGGAGGATCACAACATCAAGTTCCTCATCCGCATCTGCAACTCGCCCGTCTGGGTCAAGGCCTACTTCCTGCGCCCGGAGACCTTCGGCACGGCGCCGATGTTCTTCCTCTCCACTGATCTGCCGGAGAACGACGACGTGAGCCGCTCCATCACGCAGCGCCTCTACGACTCCAACCCGATGACGCGTATCTCGCAGTACATCGTCCTCGGCCAGGGCGGCGCTCGCCTCTTCGAGGAGCTCGGCGTTGAGCCCGAGATTTATCACATGAACGAGGCTCACGCGATCGGTGCCGCCTTCAACATGCTCGCCCGCAACGGCGGCAATGTTGAGGAGGTCCGCAAGCGCTTCGTCTTCACCACCCACACGCCCGAGGAGGCCGGCAACGAGAAGATGGACATCAACCTGATGAACAATTTCTCCTTCTTCGACGGCCTGAGCCTCGACCAGGTGCGCTCGATGCTCAAGCTCGACCCCAACGAGCAGACCTTCAACTACACGCTTGCGGCTCTCCGCCTCTCGCACATCGCCAACGGCGTTTCGGCGCTGCACGGCGAGGTCTCTCGCCAGATGTGGCAGGGCTACAGCGACATCTGCCCCATCACGCACGTCACCAACGCGCAGAACAAGCAGTACTGGCAGGATCCCGAGCTGGCCGAGGCCTACGAGCAGCGCGACAAGCGCGCCTTCGCGAACCGCAAGCGCGCCCTCAAGAAGGAGCTCTTCCGCGTGGTGGGCGAGCAGACCGGTCACCTCTTTGACACGGACACGCTGACCATCGTCTGGGCCCGCCGCTTCGCGGCCTACAAGCGCCCGGCGCTCATCACCGAGAACCCGGTCATGTTCGAGCGCATGCTGCAGCGCACCAACCGCCCCGTACAGATGATCTGGGCCGGCAAGCCCTACCCGACGGACTTCACGGCCGTGGGTATCTTCAACCAGCTCAATGACCTGAGCAAGAAGTATCCGCGCTGCGCCGTGCTCACGGGCTATGAGCTGGGCCTGAGCCGCATGCTCAAGAACGGTGCGGACATCTGGCTGAACAACCCCGTCGTGACGCGCGAGGCCTCCGGCACTTCCGGCATGTCCGCCGCGATGAACGGCGCGATCACCATCTCGACCAACGACGGTTGGGTGCGCGAGTTCGAGAAGGACGGCAAAAACTGCTTCATCATCCCCGAGGCCAAGCGCGACCTGCCCCCCGAGGCCCGCGACCGCTCCGACCGCGACAACTTCTACAGCGTGCTCGAGTCGAAGGTGCTGCCGCTCTACTACGACAACCGCGACGGCTGGATCGACATCTGCTTCAACGCGATGGAGGACATCTGCCCGGCCTTCGATTCCGACCGCATGGCCGACGAGTACTACGTCAAGATGTACAACTCCTGATGCCTGCACCCCGAGGCGCGGACGGCTTCGAGCCCGCCGCTCCCTCAGCAGCCCCTGCCCGGCCTCACCGGGCAGGGGCTTTCTGCTGCTTGGGGCGTGCCCGCGCGGGTATCCGAGTGAGCATCCGTCCGGGTATCCGTGGGTGTATTCGCGCGGACTCGGGACGCCGGAAAGCCCGAGCCGCAGCGTCGGCCCGGGTGCAGGTGCAGGCGCGGGCGAGTCCTGCCAGTCCGGCGGGAAGCGGCCCATGAGAGGCCGAGGGACGGCGGCGAGCGCCCGGGGAAGCGGCTGACGGGAAGCGGTCGGGGCGGATTTCCCGGGGCAATAGGACACACTTTGCGCTTGCCGCGCGGCCCGATGAGGCGTATCATCTGGGGGCTCAGATGACGCCCTTCAGCGACACAGAATCAGGCCCGCCTGCGAGAGACTGGATGGACATCCTCCGCAACGCCGCCCTCATCCTCATCGCCCTGTTGATCGGCGGCAGTCTGCTGACCTACAAGGTCAGCGAAGTCGGATGGAGCTACCTGAATCCCGACGCAGCGCATGCCGACGACGCCTGCACGAACCTCCTCAGCCTGCCCGGTCTGTACCTCGCAGGCCTGCTCTACCGTTTTCTGGGGGCTGGGGCTCTCTACCTCTGCGTGCTGATGCTGGTCTACGGCGTGCTGCGCCTCTGCACCCCGCGGCGCCCGCAGGCGGGGATGCTCGTCAGCGGCGGTCTTCTGCTCGTCAGCGGCTGCGTCAGTCTGACGCTTCAGCCCTGGGTGCTGCAGCAGTGGGCGCTGCATCTGCACATCGAGACGCCCGGCGGCTTTCTCGGCTACCTGCTCGGCTACTGCGTGGCGGAGCCGCTCATCGGGCCGGCAGCCGCCCTCATTCTCGCCGTTCTGCTGCATGCGACGGCTCTCGTTCTCTTCTTCGCCATCACGCCGCGCACCCTCTGGGAGCGCTTTTACAGCGACAGCCTCGCCCTGCTGAACTTCGCGCTGAGCGCGGCCCGCAGTGGCCTTCTCGGACTCGCGCGTCTTCTGGGCCGGCGGCGCCGGCACCGCCTTTCCCCTGCCGATGACGACACTTGGAAATTCGGCGCCGCCGGGGACGGCGCTCGCCCGCTGACGTCGGGGGCTCCCCTGCCCGCCGGCGCTTCGCTTGCCGCCGATCCGCGCCTCGGTGCTCCGACCTCCCTTCACCCGACTCTCGATCCCGCCCACGGCTCTGCGGACGCCGCGGGCCTCTCCCGCGGGGCGGCCCCGGGCTATGCCGATGCCCGCCGTGACGATGAGGAACGGCGCGCTGCGGAAGGCCGCGCTCGCGAGGACGCCGAGATCCGCGCGCGCCGCGAGGC
>UMHM01028114.1_pt1 | contig 25663 bp, 24 predicted proteins | sample 1965501 | NCBI WGS metagenome assembly UMHM01 (sample SAMEA4836095, study PRJEB28245) | human gut metagenome | biome: gut microbiome; material: fecal sample | place: Denmark | collected 2008
GATGTGCGGTGCAACTCCCAAAGTTCGGCGAGAACTTGGAGCAGGTCAGCGGGACTCGCTGCCGAGGGGGGCACTCTGCACAAACTTGGGTAATGAACCGCGAAGCGAAAGGGTGCAGCGGCACGCTGCTTTTCTTCAGAAAAAGGTCTTAAGCCGCCGGAGGCACTGGAGCGAAGCGACCGACTGTGAGCGACTGAAGCGAAGCGACCACGCTCGTCACGGTTTCGAGCCGAAGATGGGCTTACCGGAGAGGGTTATATAGAGCCGCTCGGCGTTGCCGGAGGAGTAATCGTTCGAGAGGTTGAAGTTTGACCAGTTTCTGCGCGTCAGGCGTCCCTGAACCGTCAGACCGTCGCCGTTTTGGAGCGTTCCGCCGCTGAATTTTATCGCGCATTTTGTATCGCAGTCCTTGCCCGAAGCGGACGAGAAATTACCCGAAATGCTGCTTGTGAGCGCGCTGTACGAGCTTCCCGTGAGCGCCGCGTAATCGCAGCAGAACACAAGGTCGCTGTCGCCGTCATTCGTGAAGAAATAGTCGATTTCAAGCGCGGAAAGGTTAATCGGCGCGCCTGTTTTGTTCACTATATCGAGAGCAATCGGAATTGTGTTCGCAGAGCCGCTTGTCTGCTGCTGCGAAAGGCTCACTCGCAGACCGTTGTTCTCGCCTGTGGGGTTTGTCGGCTGAGCGCTCTGAGAACTGCTCTGAGCGCTTTGCTGCTGCGAGCTTTGAGAACTCGTGCTGCCGCTTGAAATCGGCTTTGTGCCAGCCGCCTTACCGTCGGGTTCAGCGCCGAACACAAGCACGCCGCCCTCGTAAAGTCCCGTTGAAACCGCGCGAACAAGCTCCGAGCCGTTGCTGCCCTTAAGCTCCTTGTAGGACGGGTCGTTTTCGGCGTTCCAGCCGGGCGCGCTCATTCTGAACTGAACTTCCTTCTTATACTCGCTCTGACCGCCGGGATAAATCTTCACACCCGAAAAGTCAATCGAAACGTAATAAATATTCTTCGCCTTGTTCCACTCGTACAGCCCGCCAAACTTCGCGCCGTCATTGTAATTAAGCGAAACCGTCACCGCCGACGGGTCGGAAATCTCCGACAAATCCACGAAGTAGCGCAGCTCAAGGTTATCGGTAACGCGCGCAGGCCAGCCCGTTTTGTTGTAAATCATCGCCTTGATTTCCGTGAAATCGTTGCCCGAAGCGTTTACGCGGTATTCCGTGTAAAGCTCCTCGCCGACAGTTTCGACAGCGCCGAAATTCTTCAGCGTCTGACCGCCGTATTTCTTGTACATTTTGGCGAGAGCGCCCGTAAATCCCGCGTTATAATCGCACGCAACCTCGTTTTTGCAGTAATCGTTAACCGAGTCCGCGTAATTATCCGAAGCGTCCGGACCGCCCACAAGCGCACCGTAAAGCACATGGCGGTGGTTTGCAGGCTCGCTCATATTGTTCGCCCAAGAGCCTTGAGCGGTTCTGTGGTGAGGGTGTTCGGGAGGATTTACGCCAAATCCCACGACATAGCTTCTTCCGCTGCTTCCGAGAGCATAGTCAATCTGCGTTTCCAGAAGCTTTGTATAAGCCGCAGTTTTTGAAGCGGGGCAGTTTCCCCCGTCAACGTAAGAACCCGCGAGAAACGCCGCGTTCGCCGCATAACGCAGACTTCCCCAGCTATCGAGCCACGCAAGCCCTTTCGGGGAATATGTAATGCTTTCGCCGCCTATTCCGCACCACCAGTCGAGGTTTTTCTCAAGAGCAGACTTGTACTTCGCGCCGTTCGTGAGGTTCGCGAGCAGGCAAGCCGCGCCGTAAAACTTGTTGTCCCAGCCGAGCGTCCACTTGTAATCAGGCTCGAACGAGTCGAAATACTTATCCGCTTTCGTGAGATACGCCTTGTCGCCCGTCGCGATATAAAGCCACACCGCGCTCCATATCAATTCGTCGTAAAAGCCGCTGAACGAGCTGTAAAAGCCGTTTGCGGCAGTATAACCCGCGTCGCTTTTCGTTGAATCGGCAAACTCAAAAAGCTGTTTCGCGTGAGAAAGGCACTTTTCGGAGTAGCTTTTATCGATATCCTTAAACACCGCCGAACACGCCGCCAGAGCCGCCGCGGCTTCTCCGACGGGAGTTGAGCCGGGGCTGTTTCTGTCAACCTTAAACGAGGGTCTGTTCATCTGCATAACCTCGGCGGGGCCCCACCAAGCGTGGTCCGCGTTTCCGTCCCCGACCTGATAATAATAAACGTCCGCGGACGGGTGACATTTTATCAGATAATCGCAAATCCACCTGATATTTCCGAGCGCATAGTCAAGCTGACCGCTCTTGGCGTAAGCGTCCCTGTCCTCGTAAACGCTCCACGAGAGCATTGTCGCGGTGTACGCCATCGGCAGGTTAAACTTCGCGTTGTCGCCCGCGTCATATAGCCCGCCCGTGAGGTCAAGACCCGCGTCCGCGCCGTCGTTCATTCCGCTGTCGCCGCGCCAGTTGCAGCGCGCCGTTTTCTCGTCGATATCGCCGCTTCTCTGAAGCTCATAGAACAAAATCGACTTCTGAAGCGCCTCGCCGTAGTTGAATTTCCCCGTGGATTTCACGCCCTCGGTCTGATTTCCCGTCGAGGTTGTGCCGCCGCCCGTGGGCTTTGAGCCACCGGAATTGCCGCCCTGAGCGTTTTCGCCCGCGTTTCCTCCCGATTTTTCTCCGGAGGAAGAACCGCTCTGCGATGAATTTCCGCCGCTCGGCGCGTTGTCCGAGCTTTCGCTCACTGCGCTTGAAATCCCGCTCCAGATATTATCCGAGCCGCTTTCGCCCGATGAATTTTCCGTGGTATTCCCGCCGACAGGATTGTTTGCGCTGCATCCCGAAATCAGCACGCACGCCGCCAGAACCGCCGCAATCGCTCTTTTTCCAAATCTCATAAAAACCTCCGAAAAACCGAAAAGCCGCATAAAAACGGCTTTTTCACAGGTCAAGTCACTCGTGAAGCCTGTCATATCTCTCGACAAACGTCCGCGCCGCCGCAAGTATTTTTTCATACTTCGCGTCGCCGCTGTCAACAACGGACTTGAAGAAATTATAGACTTTTTTGTTCGTTTCGAGAGCGCTTATGCGTCTTGAAACATAGTCGTGAGCAGCTCCAAGCTCCGGATTTTCCATAATCGCAATCGCGAAATCCACAAAGCGGTTCACGTCCGTAAATTGCAGGAAATTGCACGCCGTTACAACGCTCGAATAATAGTTCGGCGATACGATAACCTCGCCGTTGCACTCGACGTCGCCCGCGAGCAGGCAGTTAAGCTGTTCGTCCGAGAGCGATTTTATCGCGTAAGCCGACTCAACCATATTGCAGTCGGGCATCTGCTCCGCCTTTTCGAGAACGACAAGCGGAAGAACGTTGTTCGAGATTGATTTTCTGCGAACCGTTCCGAGCTTCGCCGAAAGCGTGCCGAAATGGTCGGGCTTATACTCGGCTCTGCCGCTTATGATAAGCCTCAGCATATCCTTCGGGAACGCTTCAAGCGGGATTTTAACGGACGCGCTTCTGAAACCCGTAATTCCATCGCGCGTTTCGATAACCTCGGCGGGCTTCTGCTCCGCAGACTCGGCTTCCTCGGAAACGGGCTGTTTTACGGGAATAATCTCGGTATAAGGCTCGGTTATCTTCTCGATTACCGCGCATCTGAACGGAACGTCCTTTTTCACGCAGCACACAGCGCCGTGATGTCCCTTGAGCAGCGCGGAGTGAAATCCCGAAAGATGATAGACGATACCGCCTATTCTGCGGTTCTGAACCTTATCCTCGGTGAACATCGAAACCTTTCCGCTGTACGCGTCAAGCGGCTGCGTGGGAACGAGAAAACACGGCTTAAACGTCTTTTCCTCGCCGATTGTGCGGTTAATTTCCGCCGTTCCGCGAACTTCGTGCGAGATATTGTACCCGCCCCAGAAAAACACGCCGTTTCCGTCCGTCGGGTAATAATCCGAAGCGTAAACCGTGTAAACGCCGTCCTGAAGCAGACAGAAAATATCGCGAAGTCCCGCCGCAAGCGAATCGCCGTTGTTAAGGCGGGCGAAACAAGCCGTAATCGAGTCGCGGATTTTGCCGTCCGAGCCTTGAAATCCCGGACAAAACGACACAAGCTTATCCGAAAACTTATTTCCATAGCTCGGACAGATAAGGTCGATGATAGGGTCGGAGCCTATGTAAAAAAGACGCGTATCGTTGCTGAGGTTTCCGCTGTGGTCAGCGTGTCCCGCCGTACACGTTCCGATTGCGCACTCGCCGTTTTTAACCGACACAAGAAGCACGCTTTTTCCGTTCACATCAATCGTTTCCGTTTTAATTTCCGCCGACACTCATCTCACCTCCGCTGTCATTTCTGCTCAAGACTGAGCGAAATTATATCGGCAATCCCGCCGACAAACTTCTTTTCAAACGCCCTTTTCGGGATATATGCAAGAGGCGCGTTGTTTTTGTAGATAATGAACATTTTGTCCGATTCGATAAAGAAATCCGCCTCGCTCCACGGCACGATATCCCTGCTCTCGTAAACGCAGCTTTCGCAGGCGGCAAAGCCCGTTCTGCTTATCACGAACGTTATCGCCTGTCGGGAAGCGGGGTCCGCGTCCGCAAGCGCCTTATACCGCGCCCTCGCAATCGCGTGAGCCACAATATTTATGATAAGCGCGGCAATCGCTCCCGCGGCAACCGAAATCGGTATAAAATAAAGGATATTGTCGCGCGTTATGCCGACTGTGAGGTTGAGAATCCCGAACGTCACAAGCATTATCAGAATTGCCACAAGCCACAAAAATTTCACAAGCCTGAAATTCAGCAGCATAATAAACGCCGACGCCGTTTCCGCCTCGTCCAACATTCCCTCGCCCGTGTAGGTGTCCTTTCCGAGGGACATCTCACGATACATTGATTTAAGCGGGAAAAGCCGCTTTCCGTGCAGATATCCGAAGCCATACTCCTTTTGCCTGCATTCGATTATGGCAATCGCCCTGAGCATATCTTCAATTGTGCTGAACATTTTATTCGTAATGCGGAACGTTTCGCGTTCGGTCGTGAGAACAATTTCCCGTCTCGTAACCGAAGCGGCTTTAATCATATCCCAGCTATAAACGACAGGCGTCTGAACGCCCACCGGATAAACGGCGAAAACGCTGCCGATTATATATGTACAGCCGGCTTTATCGTCGCCCGCGCTCACAGGCTTCAAGTCGCTGAATGCCATTTTTTTCGCCCTCCCCGCCACAATTTTACAGTTATTACTTATTATAACATATTTCATTCAAAAATAAAAGAGGTTTTTGAAATTTTTTCTCATAACCGAAAAATCGGGGACTTCCGAAAAAGTCCCCGAACCGTATTCAATTGCACCGCCTTGCAGTAGGATGCAATATAAAACCCGCGTCATAGCAGGGTGGGTAAAATCGCCCAACGGTTTCGCGCTCCCGCCAACAATTCCCGAAGGAAAAGGAGGTCTGCAATCCGCCGCCGGAGTCGAAATCCCGTTTTCAAAGTGTTGGGATTATAACAGCACACATTCGCTAACAAGGCAGTATAAGCCGTCGAACAACTCCCGTTGGGAGTTATTCGACGAACATCCCGACTGCGCGCACGTCTTGTCGGCTATGCCGCCAACCCGCACACTTGTCGGGATAGAAGTGTTTTTTGCCCCGGGAAACCCGTGACAAAAAACGGATTTCAAAAGCCCGCTTCACGGACTAAAATTCCAAGTTTATCGCCGAACTTAATTTTATTTCACTCTTTCGCGCCGTCAAGCTCCTCAAGCTCGTCGATATCGTCCATATCGAGTTCGGGAAGCTCGGAAAATCTCTGAAGGAACATCTCTCCCGCCGCGCTGTACTCGGCGTCGTCGTCAACCGTGGCAAGAACGCTCTCTCCGTCCACGATTTCCTCTTTCAGCACGACAAACTCAGCCGCGCCGCCGTCCTCCTCGTCATATTCCGCGGGAATAAGCGCGTAATACACAATCCCGTTCATCTCGGCGCGGTCCACAAATTCAAACCGCTCGACGTTTCCGTTTTCGTCCTCAAGCTCCAGAATACCTTCCTCGTTGTCAACAAAAGCGTTTTCATTCTCGTTCATATCAACCGCACCTCGTTTCTCAGAAATCATCGTCTACGGCATTAATTATGCCCTCAACATTCTTATTTTACACCAAAAACGCGCCGCTGTCAATAGGAAATTTATGATATTCACACAGTTTTCACAACAATCATTAAGAATGACTAAAAAACAGACTGAAAATATATACAAAACGACAAGTGAAAAATTAAGAATTTCTATTGACTTTTAACAAAAAGTGTGGTATCATTTAATCAAGGAAAGAGAGATGGCACGCCGGATACGAGAAATCGAATCACAGGCTCTCTCGAACCTTAAATTCACCGAAAGGAAGTCAGTCCGATGGGTTGCTGAACCTGAAGGGCGGAAAACCACATATTCCGCAATACTTTGAAGGGAGTTACTCCGATGGCTTGACAGCCGGAAAACTAAGCTTTAAGCAGAAAGGAAGCGAGTCCGATGGAAATTAACGAACCTTTTTCTGAAACGTCTGCGGAATCGCATTTCGCTGAACGCTGAGGTTTAATTTACGGCGATGATTTGCGGAAATAACCGCAAAATCCGCTGAGGCGAGGGCGCTTAAAGCCCGTTTGAAAAACCTCGCGATGAGGCAGTCCGCAGACTTCTTCTCCCGCTGTGGCGGTAGGTTTTGCCGCCGAAAGCGTTTACATAGATTATTCCACGGAAATGGGTGATTATGATGTGCGCTTTGAAGAAACGGAAAGGAAAATACGGCTGAAAGGATTGATTCCGATGTCCGATAAAGTTTGCTCAAAGAACAAATTTTATTGAGAGGTATAGTCCGATGTAATACCAAAAAATATTACAATTGAATAATAACGCTCCCCCGTCAGGTAAGGCGGGGGAGATTTGTTTTGCGTGAAAATGCGCGTTAAACAAGGTCGGCGGGGATATCGGATTGATAATAAGGCTTGCCGTTTCCGACGCCCATTGTCACGGTAACGCCGAAATCCTCGTAAACGCTTTTATATTCAAAGTCCTTCGGCTCAGCCGACATAATAAACTCGGCGAGCTCGTCCGCCGCTTTCCGACATTCCTCCGAACCAACATCTCCGCCGATTGCGGGGCCGGAAGGACCGTAATAAATCTCAAGATAAACCGAATTTCCGTTCTTATCCTCGGCGGAAACTGCTTTGCTGAACAGATTTTCATTGTCCTCGGTTATGTAATCCGGCTCTCCGAAGCGGCTCAGAACCTGCCCGATAAAAAGGCTGTGGTATTCCGAGGACTTATCCTCGTATAAATTGCGGATTTTGCCTCTGTGAGAGGCAGGTAAATCGGGACTGCACGCCTTGAAACTATACATAATATTATCCTCCCTGTTAATCTGCGAAATTTTGCTTTGTGAAGCCGAAATCTGCGTTTCGGACGGCGCTTTGCCCGAACAGCCCGTTATCATCACAGCGGCAAGAAGCAAAGCAAGCGGAAATGTAACTTTTTTCATTTTCCCTCCGATAAGTTTACAGCAATTTCACCGTCTGCGTTTTCTCAAGCAGAACAGCCGCATAAGCGCCTATTCCCGCTCCCGCAAGCCCCAGCCCCTCCTCGGTCGTGGCTTTGACGGAGATATTTTCGATATCCGCAAGGAACGCGCCCGCGAGATTTTTCCGCATTTCCGCGATATAAGGCGCGAGTTTCGGGCGTTCCGCGACAATCGTCACGTCGAGATTTCCGAGCGCGAAGCCGCGTTCCCGCATAATCGAAACAACTTCCGCGAGCAGCTTCATACTGTCCGCGTCCTTATAGCGCGGGTCGCTGTCGGGAAACAGCTTTCCGATATCCCCAAGCGCAAGCGCGCCGAGAACCGCGTCCATAACCGCGTGAACCGCAGCGTCCGCGTCAGAGTGACCGAGAAGTCCCTCCTCGCACGGAATTTCCGCGCCGCAAAGCACAAGCCGCCGTCCCGAAACAAGCTTATGCACGTCGTATCCAAACCCTATTTTCATCGCAAACCTCCGCGGCTCTCGAAAACCGCTCTCGCCGCCGCCAAATCGTCGGGGCGGGTTATTTTCATATTGCAGGCGGTGATTTTTATGCGTTTTCGGCAAAATCAGCGCTCATCGCCGCGTTCCCTGTTTTCATCGCAAACCTCCGCGGCTCTTGAAAACCGCTCTCGCCGCCGCCAAATCGTCGGGGCGGGTTATTTTCATATTGCAGGCGGTGATTTCCGTGATTTTCACGCGTTCGCCGCATATTTCAAGCACGGAAGCGTCGTCCGTCACCTCGCTCCCGCCGACTTTCTCCGCGCATTTCACGAACAAATCCCGCCGAAAAGCCTGCGGAGTCTGCGCATAGAAAAGGCTTTCGCGCGGCGGCGTATTCACGATAAAACCGCTCTCGTCGGCGATTTTCACGGTATCGACAGCCCTGCAAGCCGCAATCGCCGCGCCGTATCGCTCTGCGTCTGTGAAAACTCTTTCGATATCATTTGTATCGATAAGCGGTCTTGCGCCGTCGTGAACCGCGATATAATCACATTTTTCGTCCGCGAAAGCAAGCGCGTTCTTCACCGACTCAAACCGCGTTTTCCCGCCCGAAACAACCCGCGAAAGCTTCTTAACCCCGAATTTCCGCGCAATTTCCGCGTACTCCGAGCAAAGATTTTCGGGCGCTGTGATTATGATTTCGGCGGTTTTCCCGCACCTCTCAAACGCGAGCGCGCTCAGAACAAACACGGGAACTCCGCCGATTTCGGCGAGCTGCTTGTTCACGCCGCCCATTCTCAGCGACGTTCCCGCCGCAAGTATGATTACAGAAAACATTTTACCCTCTGCTTCCCGCAAAATTTCCGTGGAATTTGAAGTAATTCAGTTCGCTCTCAAAATTTCCGAGAAGCCTGCGTACAACGGGGTCTTTCACGCTGCCGTCAAACTCGATGTAGAACATATAATCTTCCGGAAATTTCATCTTAACCTCGGTCGGAAGCGGCTTCGAGAGTATCTTCGACATCGAAAGCCCGTTCACGGCGAATTTCGTCAGCAGGCGGTAAAGCGCGCCCGAAATATTCGGGATTGAGAGCGAAACAGCCACGGTGTCCGCGTCGCCGTACACCTCGACGTTCTTTGAAATGCAGATAAATCTCGTGCGGTTGTCGGGGTCGGAAGCGATAGAGTCGCGCACGATTTCAAGCCCGTGCATCTCCGCACATTCCGCCGAGCAAATGCACCCAAGTTCGCCGCTTTCGTTCTCGGAAACCATCTTCGCGGCGGCGGCGTTGTTGTGATACGGGATAACCGTCAAGTCGCCCCTGCCCTCAATGTAGCTTGTACACTGGCGTATAGCCTGTTCGTGACCGAGAAGAATTTTCACGTCCTCCTCGCGGACGCCCTTTTTCGCCGCGAGAACGTGCGCGCATTCAACGAACACCGTTCGGCAGATGTAGACGCTATGCCGCTCCAGAAGCTCCATATTCGCGGTAACTTCGCCCGCCGTGCTGTTCTCAACGGGCAGAACACCATAGTCCACATCGCCGCTTTCAACCGCCTCGAACACCTCTTTGAACGAAGCAAAAAAGCTGATTGAACCGTTGTCGAAGAGCTTTTTGCACGCCGCGTGACCATAAGCGCCCTCGATTCCCTGAACCGCAACGGACGCGCGCTCTTTGATTTTATCCGTGAAATTAATCTTAAAATCGGGAGAAATCTCGTTTATCTGCGCGCATTTCGAGATATCCATTATGTTCATAAACAGAAACGCCGCGCTCTTTTTGAGCGGTTCGGGAGCGTTTTCCCGAACGTTGTCTATGATAAATTTCTCGCGTTCGCCCTGAAAAACAACCATATTGTTCGCGGACTTGAATTTCGCAACGTCAAGCGAAAGGTTCATTCTCTCGATAAACAAATCGAGAATTTTATCGTCGATTGAGTCGATTTTTCCGCGAATTTCATTTAAATCCATCTGCAATTTCTCCCGTTATTCCTGTGGCTGAGAAGAGCTGTCCATTGATGAGGACGAAGAAGATTCGGGCGCTTTTTCCGCGATATACACAACGACAATTTCGCCCTCGCTCACCTTTACAAGGTCGCCGACTTCCTTGCTGCACGAAGCCACAAGCCCCTCGCCGACGTCGTTCGTTTTCTTTTTCTCAACCTTATATTTTATGTTCAGCTTTTCGAGTTTTTCCGTGTAAGCCGCCTCGTTGTCGCCGTTATAGTCGGGAAGCGGAACAACGCTTTTTCCCTTGCTTACCTTAACCTTTATCTGCGTTCCGAGCGGCACAAATTCTCCCGGCTCAATCGACTGATCGAAAATCATTCCCGCGCCGTATTCGTCCGAATAGTCGTAAGTCGGCACAAAAACAAGCTTTCCCTCATAGCGCGCGGCGGTTTTCTCATAGCTGCAGTCCCTGAAGTCGGAAATCTGAATTGTCGCCTCGGCAGGCTCCGATGAAGAACTGTTGTCCGTGCTTTCCGAAGAAGAGGAACTTTCGGTCGGTTTCGAGGACGAGCTTTGAGAGAAAGACGAAGAAGAACTCTGCGCCGATGAAGAACTTTCGTCCGACGGCTCGCCGCCTATCTTCCCGAACGCTCCCGAAAGAGCGAGCGCGAACGTAGCCGCGAAAATTATAAGCACAATTCCGATAGCGATAAGCGCAATAAGCGTTTTTTTGCGCTCACGCTTCTTTTTTTCAAGAATTTTCGCCTCGCGTCTTGAAAGCGGTCTGCCGTCCGAACCGCGCGCAGGCTCGTTTCCGATATATCTCGGCGGTGCGAAAAGCTTATCGACAAACTCGGTCACGGAGCGAATTCGCGTTTCCGTTGAAAGCTTCATTCCGTTCATAATCACGCGCGAAACGTGCTGAGGGATATCGCGGTTTATGAGCATAGGTTCGGGCATCGTGTTTCCCGTGCGCGCGATAGCCTCGGCGGGCGCCGTTCCCGTAAGCACGCGGTAAAGCACGGCGGAAATCCCGTAAACGTCCGTCCATGTGCCGTTAATTTCGTTTGAATACTGCTCAGGCGCAGCGTAGCCGCTGAAAATCTCGCAGGCAATCTCGGTGTTTGTCGTGCGCTCCGCAGAAATGCAAAATCCCGCAAGCTTCAGCTCCATTTTATCCGTGACGAAAATCGTCTGCGGGGAAATGCCCCTGTGAATGATACCCGCCGCGTGGATAAGCGAAAGCGTGGTGAGAATAGGCGGGAAAAGCTCCTTCACCTGCTCCCACGAAAGCGCGCCCGCAGAATTTTCAAGGTAAGTTTTAAGCGAAATCCCGCTTATATATTCGAGAACGGCATAGCAAGTGCCGTTTTCGCTGAAAATATCGTTTACAGCCTGAATATGCGCCATTCCGCGCAGCTTCATAAGGCTTCTGTAAAGGTCGGCGAACTCCGACATATAGGTCTTGTAAAGCGCGCTGTTATCGGCGTTTACGGAAATTTCGGTTTCACCCTTCATACGCGAGCAAAGCGTATCGGGCATAAATTCCTTTATGATAACGCGGGTTTTCGCCGCCGTATCATAGCCGATATAAGACGCGCCCTCGCCGTTGTACGAGATGAGCTTTCCGACAATATAGCGCCCGTTCAGAAACGTTTTCGGAACGAGATAAGTCGGAATACAAGGGTCAGAGTCGCTGTAACCGCACAGCTTGCAGGGTCCGTCATAGGTCTTGTCGTTCATACAGCCCATACAAAGCGTTGTTTCCTTCTGCATCAATCCACCGTCCTAAGTAAAATCTGTTTTTCCTATAATTCTATATTTTATATAATACTCCGAATTTGCTCAAATGTCAAGAATTATGACAAGATTGTAATTATTTAACGCTGTTTTGTATTATTTTTGTAACAATTTTCTTGATTTATAACATATTTTTCAAAAAACAATCACGCGATTTTGTTTAAAATAACGAGAGAAAATTAACCGCTGCCCTTGCAAAATGCAAACAAGTGTGGTATAATTTTATCAAGGGCGGATAAATCAGCCCGATGAATTTGTTTATCGATTGAAAGGAGTTTTTACTATGAGCATTCTGGACGATATCATCGACAAGGGAAAAACCGTTGTTTCCGCGGCAGGTCAGAAAACCGACGCTGCAATCCGCTTTTCTAAGCTGAAAGTTAAAGAAACGCAGCTCAACTGCGATATTAAGGCGAAGAACGAAAAGCTCGGCGCTATCATTTACGATATGGTTAAAACCAACGTTAAGGAAAATGAAGCTTTCGACGAGCTTATCGCCGCTATCGACGAGGATTATTCAAAGCTCGCCGAGGTCGAGGCTCAGCTTGACGAACTGAAGAACGTCGTTACCTGCACAAAGTGCGGCGCAAAGACCAAGAACGACAACGCTTTCTGCCCTAAGTGCGGCGAAAAGCTCCCCGAAAAAAAGGTCGAGGAAGCTCCCGCCGAGGACGAAAAACCCGAAGAATAACCCCAGCAGACGGCTTCGCCTCCAGTGCCTCCGGCGGCTTAAGGTCTTTTTCTGAAGAAAAAGACCTTAAGAATCCAAAAAGACTTTTTTGTCGCTTCGCGCAAAAAGTCGTAGTTAGCGGCTCTAGCCCTATGAATCTAACGTTCACTCAGGTACAGCATACGAATCTATGCCTAGTCTGTTGCTTCACGAGATTTGCGGCTCTGTTTGCTGAACAAAACAAAAACGGGAGAACCAAAAATTCTCCCGTTTTTGTTTGTTGTTATCAAGCACACGGAGCGCCTTACCAGGCATAGATTCTTGTGCATTACCCGAGTGAAAACTCGATTCATAGGGCGGTATTGCGGACTAAAAGTCTTGCCAAGGAGTTAAAAAGTCTTTTTAGATTCCTAAGACCTTTTTCTTCAGAAAAAGGTCTTAGGCCGCCGGAGGCACTGGAGCGAAGCGCCCGCCCGCGAAGCGTTTTAGTCAAACAGCGCTTTCATTTCTTCCATAAATGGTTCGTTGAAGAGTTTGGGGTAATAGGCGAAAACCAGCTCGAAGAACTGACTGTCGGAGAGTGCGGCGAACTCGCCCATAAGGAAGCCGGGATAGCATTTCATAGCGTCGCACATTGACTTTGCCTTATCGAGTTCACCGGACATAAGCTTGCGGCAAATCATATCGTTTCCGAAAACGATGGCGGGGATATGCTTCAGCGCCTTGTCGTAATCGAAATCGGGCGCGGAGTAAACGCGCTTGAAGAACAGGCTTACTTTTGGGTAAAAGAACTTATTTTTCGACTTGATTTCGCGCTTCAGCCTGCCGAGGAGCTTTGAAAGCGGCTCTTTTTCGTTTCCCGCGTGGGAAAGCGCCGCCGAAAGCGAGTCGAGAAGCGCGCAGACATTGAGCGTAATCGCCTCCTCGCGTATTGAAGAATATGCTTCCTTTAAGATTACAAGCGCTCTTCCGAGCGCGTTTTTTTCGGTCATCGGCTCTCTCCTTACACCAAAAGGGCGGCAAAAACCGCCGCCCTCATTGTCAGAATTTTACGCGAACGAATTACTCTTCGGGAACGAGAACCGCGTAATTGCCCTCGTCGCGCTTGTAGACAACGTTTACAAGACCTGTTTTCTCATTCTTGAACATAAAGAACGTGTGGTCGAGCAGGTTCATCTGGAGAATAGCTTCCTCGACGGACATCGGCTTCATACGGAAATTCTTGTATCTGATAACCTCGTAATCGCTCTCCTCCGGTTCGGGAGCAAGCCCCGCGAACGCGTTCTCGCGCAGGCTCTTTTCAACCTTCGTTTTGTGCTTTCTAATCTGACGGATAATTCTGTCAACCGTAACGTCGAGGGCGTCGTTCTTATCGCGCGCGGTCTGTTCCGCACGGTAAATGATACCGTTGTATTTTACGGTAAGCTCAAGTATAATCAAATCCCTGCGCTCCGCAAGGGTAATTTTCGCTTCCGCATCATCGGGGAAAAATCTGTCAAGCTTTGCTCCGAGCTTCTGCTCTGCGTAATCCGTAAACGCCTGGGAAATATTCAGCTTTTTCGCAGCAATTGTTACTTTCATATAAGTCATTCCTTCCGCTAATTTATTCGGCTTTCGCCTTTAGGCAGCACCGCACAATTAAACGACAATAATTATGCGGTGTTGCCTTAATAGTATTTTAACATATTATCACAAAAATTGCAATAGTATTCAGCCATTTTTATGCACAATCCACAATCTTTTTTCAACATTTTCTGCAATAACGCTATACCGCAGTCAGCCGAGCTTCTCGAAAAACGGCTTTCTCTCCTTGAAAACGGCGTAATACTCAAATCCGGCGTCAATCAGCATTTTTTCCGCGATATCAAAATCAGCGGCGATATCGGCGGCGTTGTGCGCGTCCGAGCCAACGGTGATAATCTCGCCGCCAAGCTCGCGGTATCGTTTCAGGATAAACGGGTGCGGATTTGCGTGAGAAAGCCCTTTTCGCAAAGCCGCGGTATTGATTTCGATACCCTTTCCGAGAGCCGTGATTTTCCGCAGGATTTCATCAAGAATTTCGCGGTAATCAAACGGATTATAGCCTTTTTCGGGCGAATATCTCACGACATAATCAATGTGACCGTAAACGTCGAAATCGGAAAAAGCCGAAATATTCTCAACTATGCTCTCGAAATAGCGCAAAATACCGTTTTTATTGCCGAGTTCCGCGAAATATTCGGGATAATACGGGTCTTTTCCGTCAACGATATGCGATGAGCCTATCACAAAATCGAAATTTTTCCCGTCAAGAAACGCGCGAAGCCGCTCTCCGAGATATTTCATAAGTCCGAGTTCGACGCCGAAAAGCGTCTCGGTTTTCCCCGAAAACTCCTCTTTAACGCGGAAAAGTTCGGCTTTATAAGCGTCCGTATCGAGAAGAAACTCGCCGCCGGGATAATCAAAATCGTGATGTTCCGTAAGACAAATCGTTTCAAGCCCCTTTTCAGCCGCCGCGCGAACCATATCGCGAAGCTTGTCCGTTCCGTCTGTCGAGAAAGTCGAATGAGTGTGAAAATCAGCTTTTATCATAGTTTTCCCTCTTATGCGTATTTTTTTCGCGCAAAATTGAATAATAATGCCGAAAGGAAGTGTTTTTATGGACAACTATCTCTGCCCGTGCGGCTATGTTTACTGCGAGGAGCTTGGAAGCCCCGGACGCGGAATCGCTCCGGGAACGAAATTCTCGGATATCCCGTCAAACTGGCGCTGCCCCGTCTGCGGACTGTCGAAAGATTATTTCGGCTCGAAAAACGCCATTCTGAACGCTCTCGATATCCCCAAAACATTCTGAAGCCGGCGCTTACCGGCGCTTAATTATTGCCGCAGCGCCCGATTTGTGCGTTACGGCGGGAAAATCGGGCGGGAGAACACCAAACGTTCGCTCTCCGCGCCCTGTCCCGCCGCTTTCGCCGAATAACCGTGTATTTCGCCGTTATTCTGCGGCAAGAAGCGCGAAATAATCGCGGTGTTCGGCATATTGACCGCGGTGAGTGAGCGCGAGAATCTCGCCGTTTATATCAAAAAACTTGGTTACGGGTACTCCCGACTCGCGATAACCGCCGCTTCTTAGGTAATTCCGCGAATCGAAGTCCGCGTCAAGCCATATAACTCTCCCGCCGATAACCGCGAAATTCCACTCGTGAACAGCCTCCGAGGGCTTTTCCTCAAAGCAGAACACGCCCTCCGCGCCCGTTCCGTGGACGTTGTAAATCTCGATACCCTGCGCCGCCGCAAGCGCCGCGGTTATGTTTGAAAATCCGCCGCAAACGCTCGATTTGTTCTTCAGAACGTAAGCGAGCGTGAGCGTTTCTTCCGGAACGCCCCTGTCAAACGCGGGATAATCATAGTAAATATTAGCGGCAACCCAGTTCTCGATTGCGCGGAGCTTGTCGTAATCCTCGGAAATGCCCTTGCAGATGCTGTCGCTGAGTATTTTCACCTCAAGAAGCGTCTGCTCCACGGCTTCCTTGTCCGAGCCTATAACGACATATTCCGAAACCTGCTCCAAGGGCTGTTCAATCGGATTTTCTGTAAGCTCGGCGTTCTTTTCCGCAACGCCCACTCTGTCGGGCAGGCAAACCTCGCCGCCGCTTATTTTCAGGCGGTAATTCACCCTGCTTCCCTTATTATCGTAAACTCTTACCGTTGTAAACCCGTCCTCGGCTGAATTATAGGTTATCACGGCAGTAAATTCATCACCGTTTTCCGTGATTTCAATATCGGCGTTTCTGTCGTCGGTAATTCTCTTAATACCGCCTGCGGGACTTTTGCCGCTCATTGTCGCCGTAAGTCCGCTGAATTTAAACGTCCGCCCGTCCTGCGGGTCGAAGCTCATAACCACAGCGCCCTCTTCCTCGGCAGGAATTTCGGGAACGTAAGCCGCGCTTGTCGATGTTGACGAAGCCGAAGAACTCGTTGACGGTGAACTTGCCGATGATGAAGCCGCCGATGATGAAAACGACGTCTGCGCGGAACTCCCCTCGGAGCCGTCCGCGTCCATATTGCAGCCCGTCAGAGCCGCCGCGGCGAGCAAAATCGCCGCAATACGCTTTTTTCCGTTCATTTTAACACCTCATTACATATTTTACAATATAACAAGGCTTTTGTCAACCTTTTTTCACTTCTTCGCAAGCACTGTCACAAAGCCGTCCGCTTTCGCCGAAGAAATATCCGCGCCGACGATTATCCCATCTATTACGATAAGATTTGCACAAATCGGAACGCCCGTTTCCGCACCCTCGAAATTACTTATAGAATAGGTGTACTTTTTCGCGATATACGCGCGGTATTTGCGCAGGTCAAAGCCCTGCTTGCGCTGAAGGTCGTTGTAGTCCTCGAAAGCCTCGTCGAACTCCACGGGTATGCGGATTTCCTCGATTTTGTCGGGAACTTTCGCCGAAACCCACCCAAAGCTTTCGATAAACTCCGTGCGCTCTTTGTCGTTTTTGCCGGAAACAGACGCAGCGCCGAACGAAAACATCCGCGTCAGCACCCATATTCCCGCCGCCGCAAGCAGAATTATCCCAACAACCGCAGTTTTCCCCGAACGCGCTTTACTTTTTGTCATAGTTTTCACTCCCGTCCTATTATTCAAACTATTTATATGTGACAAACCGTGCGTTAAGAATAGGAGTTGTGCGGCGGCGGGAGTATTCGATACAATATGTTGTGATAAAAATGACTAAAAAAGGAATGATATATTTGTTAATTGTGACAAAGTACCGCGCTGTCATTGATTTCAGGGACGTTTTAGGCGTTTTTTTGTGCAAAATGACAGTTAAACCCCTTCTTTTATGGGTGAAATTTGTAGTCGTTAGTGAAAATATATAAACGTGATTTGAAATATTTGTTGGTTTAGGCTCTTTTATTTTTTAGATAAGTTTGGTATTATAGTAGTAGCGAAAAATTTAATTTTTTATGTTTTTCAGGAGGTTATATAATGGCAAGTTTATCTCTCAGAGGCATCTATAAGCGCTATGCCGGCGGCGTTGTCGCGGTTTCCGACTTCAATATGAACATCAAGGACAAGGAGTTTATCGTTCTGGTAGGTCCTTCCGGATGCGGTAAGTCCACGACTCTGCGTATGATTGCGGGTCTTGAGGAAATTTCCGAGGGCGAGCTGTTCATCGGCGACCGCCTTGTAAACGATGTTGCTCCGAAGGACAGAGATATCGCGATGGTTTTCCAGAACTACGCTCTGTACCCTCATATGACTGTATTCGATAATATGGCTTTCGGACTGAAGCTCCGCAAGGTTCCCAAGGAGGAAATCAAGAAGCTTGTTGAAGAAGCTGCTAAAATCCTCGATATCGCTCACCTGCTCGACAGAAAGCCTAAGGCGCTCTCCGGCGGTCAGAGACAGCGTGTTGCGCTCGGCCGTGCTATCGTTCGCGAGCCTCAGGTATTCCTGCTCGACGAGCCGCTTTCAAACCTCGACGCAAAGCTGCGCGCGCAGATGAGAACCGAGATTTCCAAGCTGCACAAGAAGCTCGGCACAACCTTTATCTACGTTACACACGACCAGACAGAGGCTATGACGATGGGCGACAGAATCGTTGTTATGAAGGACGGCTACATTCAGCAGATTGACTCGCCTATCAACCTCTATGATACGCCCGTAAACAAGTTTGTCGCAGGCTTTATCGGCTCTCCGCAGATGAACTTCATCAATGCGAAGCTCATTATGCAGGACGGCAAGTACACCGTTGAGTTCGGTTCCGACGACAAGTCCGGCAGAGGTCGTAAGTTCTATGTTGAAGTTCCGACCGCAAAGGCAGACGGCGACGCTTTGAAGTACTATGTCGACAAGGAAGTTGTTCTGGGAGTTCGTCCCGAGAACATTCACGATGAAGAGATGTTCCTGTCGGCTGCAAAGACCGGTATTATCGAGGCTAACGTTGAAGTTACCGAAATTCTCGGCGCTGAAACTTACCTCTACCTCAACTGCGATGGTATTCCGCTCACCGCTCGTGTTTCTCCCAGATGCACGGCTCGTCCTCAGGATACCGTTAAGCTCGCAATCGACCCGAACAAGATTCACCTGTTCGACATTGCCGACGAGCACGCGCTCCTCAACTGATAAACAATTTACGCTGATGACGGCGCGGCTGAAAATGCCGCGCCGTTTTGCTAATGGCGGTAATTTATGGGAAACAAGCGGTACGCAGGTTTTGCGTATTCACGCTTATTTTTTCGAGAAATTCGGTTGTTGTATCTAAGAAAAATCTGTTTAAGAGCTGAGTTTTCCGTTTATAATATACAATGCGAGTAAAATCTAACCTATTTTTGCCGATAACCAATAATTTCACTGTGATTACGCCATGAAGGCGGGCATTGTTGAACTGCATTTTCACCCGTTGTGGTGAACGAAAGGAATTGCTATGAATCCCAAAATTGAATGCATTATTAATAATATCGAGAACGTAATTCTCGGAAAACGCTCAGTAATTGAGAAAGTCGTGTGCGCGATGCTTTGCGGCGGACACGTTTTGATTGAGGACGTGCCGGGCGTTGGAAAGACGCTGCTTGCGGAAACGCTGGCGAAGTCCGTTTCGGGAACGTTCGGAAGAATACAGTTCACGCCCGACCTTATGCCGTCCGATGTAATCGGTTACACGGTTATTGACAGAAAAACCGGCGCGGAGGAGTATCGCGCGGGTGCGGTGATGTGCAATTTTCTGCTCGCGGACGAGATAAATCGAACTTCGCCGAAGGTTCAGTCCGCGCTTCTCGAGGCGATGGAGGAGCAGCAGATTTCGGTTGACGGAAAAACGCACGCGCTTCCCGTGCCGTTTATGACGCTCGCGACGCAAAATCCGATTGAAACTTACGGAACGTATCACCTGCCGGAAGCTCAGCTCGACCGCTTCCTGATGCGGCTTTCAATCGGTTATCCCGACCGCGCCTCCGAGCTTAGAATGCTCGACAAAATGCCGCACGAACTCGCGGTTACGCCCGTGATGTCGCTTGAAGAGCTGAATGGAATGCGCGGACTTGTTGGAAGGATTGCGGTTTCGGAGCAGGTGAAAGCGTACATTCTGATGATAGTTTCGGCGACGCGAACGCGGCAGGAAATCAAGCTTGGCTGCTCGCCGAGAGCGTCGATTGCGCTGTACAAAGCGTCGCAGGCGTTCGCGTTTATGAACAATCGTTCTTTTGTGACGCCCGACGATGTAAAAGAGCTTGCCGCGCCCGTTTTGTCGCACAGGATAATTCTCGCGTCGGGGCAGAACGCGTTTCTCAACGCCGAACAGATTATCGCGAATATTATCGCCGATACGGTTGTCCCCGTGTAATATCTTGTCGAAATATTACCATACGAATAAAAGCGAGTATTTCATCATGCTCGCTTTTTGTAATATTTTGACGAAATTATACGTTTTGTTATCACAATCCCCGCTCATTTTTCGAGAATACGCAGCCGCAATAGTTCTGTCTATATAAATCGTATTCGGCGGAAAGCTCAATTGAGCGCTTGTAGCCGCCTTTTTTCTTGAAATCGTTTGGCAAATGGGATATTTTATAAATTTCTGACAATTCCTCGCCGATATCATTAAGCTTCCGCGCGTTTTTCAGCGGACTAATTGATAACGTAGAGCAAAAATAGTCGAAATTATACTCTTTGGCATATTTCGCAGTCATTTCAAGCCGCAGCCGATAGCACCTGAAACAGCGCTCGCCGCCCTCTTTAATGTGCTCATAGCCCTTTACCGCGGCGAAAAAATCCTGTGGGTTATATTTTTCGACAATAATACTCACCGGATTTTTGTGGGGCTGCTCGGAAATCAACCGCCGCAGTTCCTCCGCGCGCTTTTCGTACTCCTCGGCAGGCGAAATGTTCGGGTTGTAGAACAGGCAGGTTATCTCGAAAAAACGCGACAAATACTCCAGCACATAGCTCGAACACGGCGCGCAGCAGCAATGCAGCAGCAGTCGCGGCGTCCCCGAAAGATTGTTGATTAGCTCGTCAAGTCTGCGCTGATAATTCTCGTTTTGTGGCATAATTATCCTTTTCCCGCGTAAATATCGCGCTGTTTAACGGCAAGCGAATCGCAGCGCTCGTTTTCGGGGTGACCCGCGTGACCCTTAATCCAGCAAAACTCCGCGTCGTGCTGTTCGAGCAAATCCAGAAGCCGCGCCCACAAATCGGGGTTAAGCGCGGGTTTGCCGTCGCTCTTTTTCCAGCCGCGGCTGCGCCAACTCTTAGCCCAACCCTTGGAAATCCCGTCCGAAACGTACTTGCTGTCCGTTGTGATGCGCACTTTGCACGGGAATTTCAGAGCTTCGAGCGCGGTTATCACGCCGAGCAGCTCCATTCTGTTGTTAGTCGTGTGCGCTTCGCCGCCGCTAAGCTCCTTTTCCCTGCCCTCGCAGCGCAAAATCGCGCCAAAACCGCCCGCGCCGGGGTTTCCGCTGCAAGCGCCGTCCGTAAAAATCTCGACAAATTTCATTTTTTCCTCCGCGATAAGTCTGATTATATTTTACACCGATAACCTCATTTTGTCAAGGGCTATGCTGTCAAAAAAAATCGCTCCGATTTTACTCGGAGCGACTTTGTTTTGAACTGTAAAAGCTCGGAAGAAATTACTTTCTCTTCTTAGCAACTACAACAGCAGCGCCTGCGAGAACTGCGGGAACAACTGCGAGAGCAACGCCGGTTGAGGGCTGATCGGGATCGGTAGGATCGGTAGGATCGGTGGGATCAGCAGCGCCTTCAGCAACAACCTTGAGAGTAAGACCGGTGTAGGTGTCGGTCATACCGGGCATGTTGGAAAGAGCAACAGCAACATCAGCGTCGGTCTCAGCGGTAACAGTGTAAGTTACGGTAGCGAGAACAGTGCCAGCCTTGAAGCCGTCGAGAGAAATACCGTTAACGTTGATGGAACCATCAGCAGCGTCAGCAGCAACAATCATACCGTCAGCCTGAACGTCAGCAGCAGTAGCAGTCAGACCTTCAGCAGCGAGGTTGAAGCCAAATGCCTCAACGTCAGCGTCGGTAGTAATCTGAACCTTAACGGTCTTGCCGTTAACAGCCTTATCAGCGGTTGTAGCGGTGATAGCAGCAGAAGCAGCAACAGCGGTAAGAGCGAGCACAGCGGAAGCAATGCCCATAGAAATAATCTTCTTCATATTATTTTCCTCCATAATTTTGTTTTTTAAAATAACCCGTGCGCGGAGCGCGAACCCCGCGCAGGATTATTATTTACCGAAAGATGTTGAATTAACCCTGGGAAGCAGCCTTGAGGATTGCAAGAGCGTCGAGAGCGGTTACATAACCGTCGCCGTCAACGTCAGCAGCAGCCTTCTGAGCGTCAGTAAGTTTAATAGCCTCGGAAGCAGCCTTGAGTGCTGCAAGAGCGTCAAGTGCGGAAACAACGCCATCGCCGTCAACGTCACCCTTAACTACATCGCCGCTCTCGCCGTCTTTCTTAACGGCGTCAATGAGAGCATTGTAGTCCTTGTTGAGTTTCTTCTCAGCAGAATTAGCATTATCAGCGTTTACATACAGACGGTTGTAAGCGATGAACTCACGGTCAGAAGTGAACGGCTCATTCTCGTCGCCGGTAGCGTCGAGAGTGGACAGATCAAATGCAACGTCAGCGAGGAGAGCCTTGATAGCTGCAACGTCCTTGATAGAACCATCGTCGAGAGCAGCGCCAACTTCAGCGATAGTCTCAGCGATGTCAGCGTAGCTTACAGGATAGTCCTTGAGCATATCGCTAAGAGTGTCATAGAGAGCCTTGAGGTCCTCATAGGTCTCAGTAGCGGTTTTGCCGTCAACAGAGTCGCCTTCCTGATAGCCCTTGGTTGCGTTAGCAGCGGTGAGCCATGCAAGAGCTACCTTACGTCCAGCAACAGCATCGAGGTGCTCGGTCTTGAATACTTCGGAGTCACCGGTTTCGTCGCAGAGGTCGTATGTATCCTTGATGAGCTTGTCAACGTCCTTCTTGTTGTAGGTCTTAGCAGCGTCCTCAGCAGGATACTTGTCTTCAAGTGCATAGGTGAGGAATCTGTTGATGAGGGTGTACTCGTTTCTGGAGCCAGCGGGCTTAGCTACGATGTTGTTCTCATCGAGGTCAGCGAGGTCGTCCTTAGCAGCGTCAGCAGTACCGTAAGCGGTTTCGAAATCCTTGGTAGGCTCAGCAGCCTCATAAGCTTCAACAATCTTGAATGCAAGCTCGACATTAGCGTCAGCGGCCATTTTTGAAGCAAATACGGGGATATACTTCATGATATCCTGACCCTTGCCAATCTTCTTAACTATAACGTTAGCATTAGGAGTTGCAACATAGTCGGTGTCGTCATAAGTATCCGCGTCTGTAGTCTTGAGGAGACCGGTAGCCTTATCAAGGTTTACATAGAAGTCCTTCTGTGCCTTCCAAGAGAATTCGTCGTCAACATAAGCAACAAGTGCGCCTGCAGTGATTGCCTCAATCTTAGTCTGGAGGTCGCCCATGAGAGTGGTTGCATAGTCGTCAGCGAGCTTAGCTCTGTACTTGTTAATCTGAGCAGAGATGTTAGCCTTAGCAGCGCGCTCAGTATCATCAGCCTTCCAGCTGTTGAATACTGCAACTGCTTCCTTAGCAGCCTTGTAAGCAGCGGTGATTGTCTCGTCGGTAGTTACCTTAGAAGACTGAATGCCATCGAAGATAGCGTACTGCTCTTCAACGAAAGTCTTAACGTCAGCTGCACCACCAACGTTAATCCATGTACCGGCAACATCAATCTTAGTACCGTCCTTCTTAGCAACAACGTCAGCGTCACTTGCGCCGTAAACTACGTTCATAATCTCATCAAACGTTACATACAGAGCCTTAGTGAGGTTCTTGGTAGTAGTACCGGTGGTGGGCTTTACAGAAACAGTGCCGCGTCTCCAGCTCTCAAAGCTGCCGTCCTTAGTAGCGATAGCTTCGTAAGATCTGAGAACAGCTCTGAACTCAGCCTTTGTTACGCTGGTAAGCTCCTTGAGAGCGTCGTGAGCGTTCTTGAGGTCAACGTAAGCGTCGCAGATAAGACGACCGTCTTCAGAATCAACATAGTCCTTAGCGTCGCCGTAAGCAACTACGAAATTATCGAAAGAAGTCTGGTCCCAAATCTTGTCGCCGAGGTCAGCGTTAAGAATGTTCTCAGTATCGTAGTCAGCGGTGCAGTCATCGATGAGGTCCTTGAGCTGAGCTGCGGTGTACTGCTTAAGGCTTGCAAATACAGTCTTGAGCATCTGGTAAGCAGCGGTGCACTCCTCTTCGGTAGCCTTACCGTCAGCAACTACGTTCTCAGCATAGTCGATAGCGTCCTGGAGCTGCTCAGCCTGAGTGGTACCGTATTCATAAATATCGCTCTTAAGGAAAGAGTCGAAAGAAGCAACATACTCCTTGAGCTCTGCCTTGGTAACGGATTCCTTAGCGTCAGCCTTAACGGTCTCGTCTGCAAATGCAACAACAGATACAGAGCTGAGAGCCATTACGGAAGCCATAGAAGCCGCAAAAATTCTCTTCTTCATTGTGTTAGTCCTCCTAAAATAATTTTGGGTTTTTAAAACATCTCTGAGTTATCGGGCACTCACGATGTATTAAACGGATTTTTCTCCGCTTGTTTGGGTAGTCGCGGGATATTTCGGAAAAGTTTCACCATTCGGAAAAATTTTTTCGCAATTTCCCGCCTGCAAAACCGTAGTCGCGGAGTGAAACGAAAAAGTTTCAAAAAAATAAAAATTTTCAAAATGCTTTTTGTTTCATTTAATAATATAACAGTTTTCGCGGCTTAAGTCAATATGCATTTTGTATAAACTTGCAGATTTTTTCGCGGGGTTTTATAACATTTGCACAACAAGGCATATTTTATGTGGGTTTTGAGAGATATTTATATGACAAATTTTAGCGGAATATTTTGTTAATTATTAACAAAAATAGAGTTTTGCCTTGATTTTTGCCTTATGATTTGATATAATGTATAAGTTAAATGTCGCTGTAGCTCAGCAGGATAGAGCGGCCGCCTCCTAAGCGGCAGGCCGGAGGTTCGAATCCTCTCTGCGACGCCAGCCGGTGCGACCGGCAGCGAAACCGCCCGTAGTTTCTTCTATGGGCGATTTTTTCACCCGAAAACGAGTTATCCATAACCCAACTTTGCGGCAGCGTGACGCTGCGCCCAATTTCGCCCGTAGTTTCTTCTATGGGCGATTTTTTCACCCGCGAGAAAATCCGCAAAAAATTCGCCCCGAAATTACTCCGAGGGCGATTTATTATATCACTTGATTTCTTTAAGCGTTCTGTAAATCTGCTGCATCTGGATATCCGTCTGCGCGATAGTTTCCGCGCACATTCTGAGCTGTTCCGCAAGGTCTGCGGAAACCTCGGTATCGGTCTTGTATTTAAGCTCGTGCTCAAGGCTCGCCCAGAAGTCCATTGCAATCGTCCGTATCTGCACCTCGACGTTTACAAGCTCCTTTTTCTCCGAGAGATAAACGGGCGTTTCGATAACGAGATGAAGACTGCGATAGCCGTTTGCCTTAGGATTTGCGATGTAGTCCTTTCTTTTGATAAGAACAACGTCGTCCTGCGCCGTGAGCAGGTCTGCAACCTGATAAATGTCCTCGATATAGTTGCAGATAACCCTCACTCCCGCGATATCGAACAGATTTTCCCTGACAGACTCAACGCTGAACGGCAGATTAAGCCGCTGAAGCTTTTTGAACATACTCTGCGGTGATTTAAGTCTGTCCTCTATATGGTGAATAGGGTTATATGAATACTTCGTGCGGAACTCGCTGTCGAGGATTTCGAGCTTTGTCTTGACCTCGCGGATAGCCGAATCATAGAGATGTTCAAGCTCAATAAACTGATACATCTGGTCCATAATCTGCTGCTGGCTGTTTTCGGCAAGAAGCTGTTTAACGGGAGCAAGCTCCGCGGTGACGGTCTGAGATTTTTTGCTGAGTTTCATTTATATCGACTTCCTTTCGTGGTCTTAAAACACATTATACGCCGATAAACAAAAAATTGTGTTAAAGCTGTGTGACAGACGTGTGAAAATTATTTTGCCGCGTCCTCTTTCATTCCGCTGAGAAGCGCCTCGATATCCTCCTGTGACATCTTACCGCCCGAAGTGGTTTCAACAGCGGGTTCAGCGGCGGGAGCAGGCTCGTTCTGCGCGGAATTCAGCAGCTTTT
>UMHM01097593.1_pt1 | contig 25567 bp, 24 predicted proteins | sample 1965501 | NCBI WGS metagenome assembly UMHM01 (sample SAMEA4836095, study PRJEB28245) | human gut metagenome | biome: gut microbiome; material: fecal sample | place: Denmark | collected 2008
CAAGGAAGTCATAAAATTCATTATTTAATCGGCTATCTAAAAGGCTATGACGAAAATAGTCGTTCTACATATGCAAAATACTTGACCGTAGAGGTGATTAAAAAGCTATTAGATAAAGGATTCGATTGTACACCGTTGCTTATCAGCAACTAACCATCTAATTTATTCCAACCCTACGATTAAGCCGAAATAATCTCTTGTAAAAAACAAAACGAACTCAAGATTTTCTCTCGGGTTCGTTTTATTCTTGTTTGGTGCGGACAACAGGACTTGAACCTGCATGAACTAGTGCTCACAAGAACCTGAATCTTGCGCGTCTGCCAATTCCGCCATGTCCGCAAATTTCCGTTGATTTTTACACGGAGCGGATCTCCGAGGGCGGACGCAATTTGTGACGCATGCGTCGTATCGCCAAAGCGTCAATAAGCATTTTAGCGTATCATCGCCTCGATGTCAATCTATTGGCGGAAATTGCAACAATCAGCTTAAACTCGAACGTCGATTGCTAAAAACGTAAAAAGCAAAGGAAGCGATTTCGCTTCCTTTGCTTTTGAGAGAGAATATAGATTGTCGTATTGCTACAACACATCTTGTGATTTTGCATTGATTGGGGTTATCATTATTCAATATCAATGCGAAGTTGAACTAATCGTTGTCGGTGGGTTGTGAATCATTGTTCTGTTGCGAGGCTTTTTCGCGCTCGGCTTCGAGTTCCGCCTTACGCTTTTTGACGAGTTCCGTCCAATCGACGTCCTTGTCTTGCGAGCAACAATGCCCGTTGCACTTCCCGGCATGCGAGCATCCCGCGCAATCGCTTCCGAGCGAGGGCTTACCCTTTGCTTTTCTTACGATTGACGCGACGATGACGCCCGCCACAATCGCAACCGCCACGACGATGGTGACGATTCCGATCGGGTGCATTGCCGACAATATAGAATTGAAAACTACGTTTGTCATATATCGCTCTTTTCACGCAAAGTCCGTATTGCGCATTTTGCGCGACTTATGCGTTCTTTTTGATTTTGAGTTTTGCGCCGAGGTCGCCAAAGAACTTCTTGACGTCGATCTTACCCTTGTTGTCAAGCACGATGAGCGTGATGATTGCCGCCCAGATTGCCGCAAAGATGAACACAGTCCACCACCATGCGCCGATGAGATAAATCATCATGGACACGACGTAGCTTGTGCCTACCCAGAAGAGCAAGGTCATTTTGTAAGACTTCTTTGTGGGAAGTTCTGCCTTTGCGGTTGCAACTGCTGCAAAGCACGGAATCGTGAGCATGTTGAATGCGATGAATGCAATCAAGCCCGGCACGTCGATGCCTGTTGCGGCGATCATTGTGCCTGCCGCGGCGATACCGCCGTCTGCTTCTACGTCGATCATACCGCCGACGATACATGCCGCCAATGTGCCGAACGTTGCGATAACGTTCTCTTTTGCGATAAGGCCTGTGATTGCCGCCACTGCGAACACCCAACCGAATGCTTTAAGTTGCGAACCGAATCCTAGCGGTGTGAACAGCGGTTGAATGAGTCCTCCGATACCGGCAAGGATTGATTGATCCATTTGCTCGTCCGCAAGGAATTGCCACGTCCAGCTGAAGTGGCTGATAAACCAAATGAGGATTGTGGAAGCAAGGATGATTGTGAATGCTTTTTTCACAAAGTGCTTCGTCTTATCCCAAAGGTGCAAAGCCAGGTTTTTGGGTTGAGGCATATGGTATGCGGGAAGCTCCATGATGAACGGAGGCACTTCGCCCTTCATCGTTGTTGCGCGCATCAAGATGACTGCGCAGATTGCCACGACCACGCCTAGCACGTACATCATATATGTGATGACGTCGGGATGAGAGAATCCGAATTGAGTTGCGATGCCGCCTGCGATTGCCGTAAGGATCGGGAGTTTTGCGCCGCAGCTGAAGAATGGAATAACTCTGATCGTTGCGATTCTTTCGTTCTCGTCGGCAAGCGTACGAGTGTTGATGAACGCGGGGACGGAGCAACCGAAGCCCATGATCATCGGCATGAACGCTCTGCCCGACAAACCGAATCTTCTGAAAATTCTGTCGAGGATGAACGCTACACGCGCCATATAGCCGCTGTCTTCCAAAATTGAGAAGAACAAGAACAGCAAGAGTATTTGAGGCAAGAAGCCGAGCACTGCAAACAAACCGCCGAGGACACCGTCAACGATAAGTCCGATGCACCATTCGGGCGCGCCCGCCATCGCAAGACCTTCGTTTACGCAAGTGCTGAGGAATTCGGTGAACGTGTTGAGGATGTTTGCAAGGATGACGCCGGGGCCGTACACGCTCTCTTCGTATCCGAAGAAGGTCGCCGCACTGATGCCCGAGCACCACTCGTCTATGCCGCTCACGAACGAGGCTTCGAGTTCGCCATCGTCGTTTGCTTCAACGGTGACTTCCCACTTGCCTTTTTCGTCCGCGTAGAATTTTTGCTCGAGGTCGGCTTCGGTGAGCTCGTCAACATAACGAAGTTCGTGATCTGCCGTATATACGTAAGGTTTTGCTTCAACCGCTTCGAGTTCGCCGTCATCGGTGAAAGTGAGATCCGCTTTGAAGCCGTCTTCGGTGTAATACGTCGTATCTTTATCGTAAGGCGTTTGCGCAAAGTCCACCGCTTGAGTTGCCGACGCGTCCAAGTAAGCAACTACGTCTTTGTCGAACACACCGCCTGCGCCGAGGAACAAGAAGTCCTCTGCAAACGTAAGGTGGAACACCAAGAACAAAATCACAAGGAAGATAGGGATACCCCAGACCTTGTGGGTGAGCACCTTGTCCGCTTTGTCGGATACGCTGAGTTTTTCTTTTTCGTTTTTCTCTTTCTTCGTTACGACGGAAGAATAGTTTTTGGATATGTACTTGTAGCGAGCGTCTGCAACGATTGCTTCGAAGTCCGTTCCGAAAACGTCGTCCTTGAACGTCTTTTTGAACTCTTCGACCATTTGAGCCGCTTGCGGATGTTGACCGACCTCGATTTCATCGAGTTCGACAAGTTTCACCGCATGGAAGAGCGAATTCTCCACTCCGCTGCCTTCGAGTGCTATTCTGCAATCGTTGATGAGGTGCGTAAGTTGAGTGCCTTCGAGTACGGTTCTGCCCTTTCTCGGTTGCCCGCAAACCTCGTACGCTCTCTGCATGAGTTCGTCAAGGCCTTTTTCGCGCAAAGCGGAAATCTCGACGACGGGAAGACCGATTTTTTCTTCAAGGCTCTTTGCGTCAATCTTGTCACCGTTCTTTTCAACGGTGTCCATCATGTTGAGCGCGATAATCATAGGAACGTCGATTTCCATGATCTGAGTCGTAAGATAAAGGTTGCGTTCGAGGTTTGTTGCGTCCACGATATTGATGACGCAATCGGGTTTTTCTTCAAGAATGTAATTTCTCGAAATCACTTCTTCGGGTGTATACGGAGAGAGTGAATAAATGCCGGGAAGGTCAACAATCGAAATGGGTTCTGCGCATTTTTTGTATGTACCCTCTTTTTTATCGACCGTGACGCCCGGCCAGTTGCCTACGTGTGCCGTGGAACCCGTCAACGAGTTAAACAAAGTTGTTTTACCGCAGTTGGGGTTGCCTGCAAGAGCAAATCTTTTCATTATTTCTCAACCTCCATTGTAACGGCAGATGCCTCGGTTTTGCGAAGCGTCAATTCATAACCTCTGATTGTCACTTCGATCGGGTCGCCAAGCGGTGCTTTCTTTCTGAGATAAACTACTGCGCCGGGTGTTACGCCCATGTCGAACAAACGACGTCTGATTCTACCGTCGCCTGCAACGGACTTGATGACGCCTTGTTCACCTATAATGAAATCACTGAGTAGCTTTTCCATTGTGTCCTCCTATTTATGCTACCAAAATTTTTGTTGCCATTTCTTTGTCCAAAGCAAGACGCCCGTCTTTGATAAGGCAGATGACGCTTCCTCCGCTCTGGGAAATAATGCTTATTGTTGAATCGATGGTAATACCCAAACTTTCAAGGTGTTTCTTCGTTTTTTCGTCCGTCATTATCTTGACGATCCTCAAATCCTTTCCGATGGGTGCAAACACAAGCGGCATAATTTCTCTCTCCTTTGCCGATTTTATTCGTTTTGTAATGTGAATATGAACATTTATTCATATTTACGCTAGAATAGTACAACTTTAAAATACGGATGTCAACAGATTTGACAAAGAAATATGAAAAAATTTTCACATTTTTCTTCTTGATTTATTTTCAAACAAGTTATATAATATGAATATTCAATATAGAGTGCGCAAAAAGGCTTGATTTTTTACGACGAACGTATCGCGCTTACGTGACTTGTGAAAAATTTCGTCAAGCACAATCGTTCGCCAGATAGTGCGGCAAACAAAACTAGTTTTATGCCGAGTGCAATATTTGGATGAAGAACAAGGAAGATGCGATTTTCGAACAACGAGCGTACTAGGCGTACGTGACTTGTGAAAAAATTGCTTCTGACGCAGTTATTCGCCAAATAGTGCGCTCGAAACGGTAGGAATATATGGCACAGGATATAAGAGAACCAAAACAAGAAAGATCCATCGAAAAAAAGAACAGAATCGTACAGGCGGGTTTTGAGCTTTTCTCGCAGGCGGGATACTACAACACCAACACTGCGGAAATCGCAAAACGCGCGGGTGTATCCACAGGCATCGTTTACGGATATTTCAAGGATAAAAGAGATATCCTTTTGGACGTTTTGGAAATTTACGTAAACACCGCTTTCGCGCCGGTGCTTGATATGATTCAAAACCTCACCGCTCCCGTCAATTTCAGAGAAATGATTGCGCACGTTTTGGACGGTGCGATTGAGATTCACAAAAAATACGCAAATATTCACGAGGCATTGCACTCCCTGTCGCACAGCGACGAGGCGGTCAACAACAAATTTATCGCACTCGAAGACGAAATCACCCTCTCTATTGCGCAAAAGTTTGCCGATTTGGGCGTAGAAAAGGACAGCCTCAACGAACGCATACACTTTGCAATGGACATCGTGCAATCTTTCTCGCACGAATACGTGTACGACCATCACACCTACATCGATTACGACGCTATGCGCAACATCGTGCAGAACACTCTCGCCGCACTTTTTGAAAACTGATGACACCGTTTGCGCAAAGGTCGCTTGACTTTTTGTATTTCAATCACAAATACAAATCGAAACTGTGGTATCAGGAGCATAAAGAGGACTTCAAACAGTACCTCTCTATCCCCTTTCGAGACCTCGTTTGCGAAATGTCGCCGCGCATGCTCGAAATCGACGGGCAGATGGTAACCGACCCCAAAAGCATAGTGTCGAGGCTTTATAAAGACTTGCGTTTTGCAAAGGACAAAACCAGCCTTTATCGCGACCATATGTGGCTCACTTTTATGCGCGGAACGAACGCTGAGTGCGGTTTGCCCGGCTACTTTTTCGAAATATCCCCCTACAATTTCCGCTACGGTTGCGGCTACTACATGGCGGACGCAAAAAGCATGGCAAGTTTGCGCAATCTGATTTTGTCAAACTCCCCCGCTTTTCAAAAAGCAAAAGAATGTTTTGAAACTCAAACCGATTTTTCTTTGGTCGGAGAAACCTTCAAAAAGCCGCGCTATGCCGATTATCCCGAAGATTTAAGTCGCTGGCTTGAAAAAAAGGATATTTGCCTTATTGCAAATTCAACGGACGCGGATTTGCTTTTTTCGGATAAACTCGCAGATTTTTTGTGCGATAAATTCGAATCGATAAAACCAGTCTACGATTTGATGATGACGGCGGAATCTTTGGCGGAAAGATAACCGCAATAGAACGAAACAAGACGTTAAAAAAACAAAAACGCACGTTAAAGGTGCGTTTTGTATTTTTTTTGTCGCAAACAATAAAGCACAAAACTACTTTCTTTGCTTTAAGTTTTTTTTCAAATCCCTCACCACATCGCAGACGATTTCGCAAAGAATTTCCGCGTCGTCCACGCAATCGACAAGATACATCGGCGTTGCGCCCTCATACGGAAGTTGCTCGCTCATTGCGTATTTTTCAACGCTTTTCGTCATTTTGACAAGCAATCTGTCATCAAAAATTCCGCCGAAATACACGCCGTCTTTATACAACAAAAATTCGCTCATCATGGCGCGATGAGTCAAATTCAGTTTTGCCGTCTGTTCGAGGATAAAATTCAGATATTCCCTGTCGGAAGCCATGCGGTCACCTGTCAATCGATATGGTATCTGGGCTTACCGACGCTCTTTTTGCCGTATTCGATAGCCTCCCTCGGACAATGGCAGATACATGCCATGCAATGAGTGCAGTTTTTGCCCCACACCGGTTTGTTGTTGTCCAAAACGATATTGTTGAGCGGACAAAGTTTTGCGCACTTTCCGCAACCTATGCACTTGTCCGACACGGTAAATTTGTCCGCCTTGACGATGTGCTTGAAAAACCAATCGTTGACAAGCGACGACATGATTCTGTCATACAAATTGCATCTCGGCTTTGCAAAGCACTCGCCTTTATCGATTGTTTCGATGGCTTCTTTGATGGGAGGCTCTGCTTTTTTGATAATTTGTTTGGCATGCTCCTCGTCGGGCGCGTTAAACAAAGCAATATAGTTTTCTGGCATGATGATACCTTTCACACCCATGTATTCGAACCCTTTATCCTCGCAAAGCTTGACGATGTATTTTTGCGCATTGCCGATTTCTCCTCCGCAATCCAACACAAACCACGCTCTTTTTTCTCCCGAAAACGGCGTTTTTTCCACAAAATCGCTTACGATTCTCGGCATACGCCAACCGTAAGTCGGCGTGACGAAAACAAGTCTGTCCTTCACTTCGATTTGCGAATGGTCATTGCTTTTTATCTTTGCGTTTAAGTCCACTATTTCGTCGCCGAGCGCGAATTGTATTTTCTTTGCGATATATTTGCTGTTGCCCGTTCCCGAAAAGTAAAGTATCATGATTTTTTCTCCTTCTGTTTCGTCAAAAAATCGTTTGCTCTTTTGAGAATACGCTTTGTATTGTCAAAAGTAAGCAGTTTCATAGCCTCGTCATAAGAAACCAACTCATACGACATATCTTCAAAACCTTCATTGTGGCGCGGCGTCTGATTTTCAAAGTATCCCAAAAAGAACACCACCGTTTTGTCGTTGCCGTTTTTGAGCTTGTATTGGATTGTTTTTCTGAATCCGTTGACGATTTTCGGCTTTATAGAAGTTTCTTCCCACGTTTCGCGCACTGCCGTTTGCCTTTCGCTCTCGCCGTCCTCGACGTGCCCTTTCGCAAATCCGTACACGCCGTACTCGGTTTTTGTGAGCAAGTATTTTATCTGTCCGTCAACTCTTGTAAAAGTCACCGTTCCGCAAGATTTTTCTCTCATATCGCCCTCACAAAATTACGTGTAAATTGCGGATTTCTGCGTTCTTTATGCGCTTTTGTATGGCATATCCGAACGGCTCCAAATATCGTCCCTCAACGCCCAAATCGAATTGCTCGTTTATCTCTTTTGCAAATGCGCCGCACGCGTCCTCTACAATTTCGCGCTTGAGTTCTTTTCCCTTTTCATCGTTGTCGGCAGTGAGCAAAAATTCAAGCGGCATGGACAACTCGGCAAACTTATCGAGAGTTCGCATTTGTCTGAACGCCCACTTATAATACGGCATATGTTTCTTTTCAAGCAAAAAAGCAAGTTCGCAAGCGTTTTTGACAAACTCGCAAAGCGCAAGCATCGCCGCACCGTCTTCACCGTGCTTTATGCAACGAGCGTAATTATACTGTCCCGACTGTGCCGCTTTGAGCGCGCACGAGCCGATTTTTTTTGCTCTGACGTCCTCGGGCATACCATGCAAAATCTCGTTGCGAATTTTTGTAAACTCGCCCAAGTCGTCGCGAAAGACTTCACCGTTCGTCGCCTCTGCAAAGAAAACCGAGCTCGTATAGAGCCAGTCTTGCAGCGTTTGCGGCGCGCCGTCGCATCCCGTGTATCGACGATAAAAATCGTCTATGCGATAAACTCCCTGCGCGCTTGCTCCGCCTGCGCTTTGGCGAGGCTTGCCGAATCCGTTTTTCAGGCAATATTCTTCTTTGAGTTTGTCATAGGCGCGCATAAGTTTGAAGCCGATTTTTTCTTCGTCCTCTTTTGTCAGCCACATGCAAAAACCCACTTCGAAATCGTGGTCGCGCGACACTTCGTCGTCAAATCCGAAGCACTCCGAGCCGTGCCCGACAAGCCCGACGGCAATGCGGTTTTGATAATCGCCAAACTCGTCCGCAATCATCTTTATGCCGACTTCCGTATAAAACTTTCTTGCTTGTTCGATTCCCTTCATATGACACAATCGCCGTTTTATAATCGCATTATTGCGATATAAAACTCATTTTCTGTTGTTTTCGTAGATTTGTTTCGCGCGGTTTTCAAGCTCTTCTTTTTGCATAAAGTAGCCGAAAAATCCAAATGCAGGAGCGCACTTGGAGCATACGAACGCATAGTTTCCGTCATGCGTTAAACTTGCGTCGTCAAGGTGTTTATACGCCTTGTCAAGCAATGCTTCTATCTCGTCGTCGCACTCTTCTCCCTTGCTTTGCGCCTCGTCGTAAACAAGGTGCGCAAGATTGACGTAGGACACCGCAACCTCGCAAAAACCGCCTTTGTTTTTCAGCACTTCGATGGCTTTTTCATAGCACTTTCTGCCCTCTTCGTAGCGGTGCAAATCGCACAGCGCGGTGGCGTAATTGTTGTAAAGTCCCGCAAGGCGATAGTCGTCTTTGGGCAAGGAGGTTTCATAGCGTTGTTTTGCGATTTCATAATACTTTATCGCTTCGTCAGCCCTTGAAAACGCTTTCATAGTGGTTGCGCAGTTGAGGTATATCGTTGCGTCGTTGACGCTTTCCGCGCCTCCTTTGCACGCCAAAATCGCAAGGGCTTCGTCCACTGCTTCAAGTCCCTTTTCTCGTTCACCGAGTTTGCGATAAAGTCCTATTTGCTCGCTCAACACTTCGAGCAAACCTTTTGCGTCGTTGAGTGCTTTCGCCTCTTTTTCCCAGTATTCAAGCACACGCTTTGCGCCTTGCAAATCGTCTTTTTCAAACATGTCGTCGATTTTTTCGATGATTCTCATGATAGGAATCGTTCCGCTCGGCTCTTTTGAGCAACTACATTTTTCTTGCATGATTTCGCCTCACGTATATTGTACAAGTATTATAACATACCGCTTTTATTTAGAAAAGAGGAAAAGTTGCTTTTCAAGCGAGTTTTACGCCACAGAATAAAGCGGCTGAGGCACAATTTTGCGCCGTATTGCCTAAACGAACGATTCGTTTAAAATTTTAAACATACAAATTGGATAAATTGTCGATTTTTGACGAGCGTTTTGAGCAAATCGCATATTGTAACGCCTAACAAACGTATAGTATAATTGTATTATCTTAAAACAAGGGAGAAGTTTATGGGAAAACTTCAAAAACTTATCGACAACAAAGCGCAGAGCGCGAAGTTTATGTGCGACGAAATCGCGCATATCTGCAACGACATGCCAAAGCGCGATCCCGGCTCGGAAGGCGAGAAAATGGCGTGCGAGTACATGGCAGATTACCTGAAAAACGACTGCGGATGCGAAAGATCGGACGTGGAAACCTTCACCGAACACCCCAACGCGTTTTTCGGTTGGATTTATTTCACGATCACGCTTGTGCTTGCAGGCATGGTTCTTTTCTTCTTTTTGCCGATACTCGGCGCAATTCTGACGGCACTCGGTTTTGTGATTTTGTTCGTTCAATTCGGTCTTTACAGAAAACTCGTTGACAAATGCTTCCCCAAGAAGACGGGACACAGCGTCACCGCAATCAAAAAATGCACAGGCGAAGTGAAAGGCAGAGTTTTCTTCAACGGACATCCCGACGCGGTTTGGAACTGGCCCGTCAACAACAAATTCGGCGGCACGGCGCACGTTGCGCACCTTGTTACAAGCGTCGTAAGCGGACTTGTGGTGCTCGGCTTGAATATAGCGGCGGCAGTCGCAACCAAGTGCCAACCCGTCGTTGACTACACCGTCGCAGGCTACGTCGCACTCTACGGTCCCGTTCTTTTCTGGATGGGCATCGCAATTCTCGTCATGGTTCCCTGCCTTGTAGGCATGTATTTTATGTGGGACGAAAACACCATCACGGACGGTGCAAACGACAACCTCACGGGGTGCTATATGGGCATCGCAATCCTCAAAGCAATGAAAGATCAGGGCATCGAACTCGAACACACCGAGGTCGGCGTCATAATTTCGGGCAGCGAGGAAGCGGGACTTCGCGGCGCAATGGCATGGTGCGAAGCGCACAAAGGCGAATTCGACGACGTGCCGACTTGGATTTATTCTTACGACACAATTCACGAAAGCAGATTCCTCGGCGTCAACTATCGCGACCTCAACGGCACGGTAAAGTCGGACAAAGAAGTCAGCGATTCGTTCATTACGGCAGCAAACGAGCTCGGCATCAAATGCACAAAGACGTGGGTTCCTCCCTTTGGCGGAGCAACGGACAATGCGGCTTTCAACAAAGCAGGTTTCCGCTCAACAGGCATCACCGCTCTCGACCACAACCTTCAAGACTATTATCACACCATGCGCGACACTGCCGACAATCTCAATCCCGAATGCCTTGCAGATTGCTATGCTATATCCGTCAAGTGCCTTGAAAACTTCGATCGCGACATCGCAAAATAATTTTACCAAAACCAAAACAACAAAAAAAACGTCTTTCGAAAGAAAGGCGTTTTTTTGTTGCGACAATATTTTTCGCTTAAACTTCAAATCAATTTTGCTCGCACAAATCGGGCAAATCTCTGTAATATTCGTCTTGCGCGATTTCCATTTTCGGCTTTTCACGATTGTAGATTATACGCATGATAATTCCGTCCACGATTATGTTGAGCACCCAGCTTATAGGCCAGCTCAAATAGAGCATTTCGGGCGTATTTACGGCTTTGCACGCTGTATAAATCCACACGATACGGAAAACGCAAATGCAGAAAAAGTTGGCTACCATCGGCGTAAACGAATAGCCCATTCCGCGCATACATCCCACGATAACTTCAACTATGCCGCATACGAAGTAGATCGGCAAAATGATTTTCATTCTGTTGCAAGCATACTCGATGACAACGGGATCGGGCGTGTACAGCCTTGCGATATACTGCCCTGCCGTGAGCAAAACAAGCGTCCAAAGCAAACTTATGACGATAATCATTATCGACGCCTCGATTGCGGTTTTTTTGATGCGGTCGGGGCGTTTTGCACCGTAATTCTGCCCTGCGAACGTAACCGTTGCGTTTGAAACGGCGTTCATAGACGTATAAACGAAGCCTTCAAGATTGCTTCCCGTCGAACTGCCTGCGACAAGCGAATATCCGAAGCCGTTGAGATTGGTTTGAATAAGCACGTTGGCGATTGAGAAAAACGAGCTCAAAATGCCGCTCGGCAATCCGACTTTGATGATTTGCGCAAGCTCTTTTTTGTGGAAACGCAGTTTTTTGAGCACCAACTTGCAATATCCGTCCTCTTTCATAAGCGTGATGACAAGCAGTATGCACGAAATGTATTGGCTGACGATCGTCGCAATCGCAACGCCTTCGACGTCGAGTTTTGCAACGATGACAAATATGAGGTTCAGCGCAACGTTGACGATACCCGCAACCGTGAGGTATATAAGCGGACGTTTTGTGTCCCCTTTCGCACGCAAAATCGACGCGCCGAAGTTGTAAAGCACGTTTGCGGGAGTGCCGATGAAGTATATAAACAGATAGTCGGTGGCTTTGTCGAGAATTGCGGGATCGGTTTTCATCCACACGAGGAAGTATCTTGCGCAAAACACACCGATAAGCCCCACTGCCACACCGCTGATGAGCGAAAGAAGCACGGACGTATGCACGGTGTTTTGAGCGCGATTTTCGTCTTTTGCACCGATTGCCTGGCTCATAACCACGTTCGTGCCTATCGACAAGCCTATAACGACGTTGATGATGAGATTGATAAGCGCAACGTTTGAGGAAACCGCCGCAAGCGATTGCGTGCTAGTTTCCGAAAACTGACCTATAACTATCAAATCCGCCGCATTGAACAGCAACTGCAAAATACCCGAAAAAGCAAGCGGCAACGACACCGCAATGAGCTTTTTGAGCAGCGGTCCGCTTGTCATATCCATGTCTTTGAGTGCGGCAGCACCGTGATGATGAAAATGAATTGGCTTCATATTTCTTCCGTATCGTTTGAAAATATTTCTCGTCAGATTCCCTCTATCCGTATGGAAAGACTATTTTATCACTTCCGCAGCCAAAGTCAACCGAAACCGCCCCATATCCATAATTAAAAATTATGGAAAAGTCCCGACCTTATAAAAAATCGGGACTTTTATTTGAAATATTCCACAACTCGCACAAAGTGCGAATATCACTGAGACAAAGTCACAATATCACTTTTGGTTCTATCCCAATATATCAATTTTGCGTGGCAACAATATCACTCGCCGCGCATCGTATATTTATTTGCTTGCCTTTTGAGCCTCGAACCTGTCCAACTTGTTTTTTTCCAGCTTAAGATACACCCGTTTTATCGGCGGACAGATTGCAAAGAGGAATTGCGCAAACGTAAAGAGTTTGGACGGATTGACAAATTTGCTCTTGCGTTCAAGTCCTCTGACCATGCATTTTGCAACGTGTTGAGGTTTTTGGACGGGGAACGGACGCTCGCGGATGACTTTGCCATCCTGCCCTTCGACTGCTTTTTTGAAGAAGCCCGTGTCGGTGGCTATCGGATAGAGGCAAGTGAGGGCAACGTTTTTGGGAAGCTCGTAGCGCAAACCTTGTTGGAAGCCTTGCATTGCAAACTTGCTTGCGCTGTACAGCGTGTAGCCGGGCATTGCGAGCTTGCCGATTGCCGACACCGTGATTGCCATCTGACCTTGCTTGCCGCCGAGATATTCGACGTATTTTTGGTATGTATAGACGGGCGAAAACACGTTGACTTTGAAGATGTCCTCTATACGCTCCCAGTTGACGTAATCCATTGTTTCATAATACGGGAAGCCTGCGTTTGCAAAGAAGATATCGATCGAGCCGAGTTTTTCGTCAGCGGTTTTGAAAATCGAATCCACGTTTTCTTTTGTGGAAACGTCGCACACCATCGGGATAACGTTTTTCAAACCGAGAGCTTCGATTCTGTCCGTGCGCAGGTCTACTGCCAAAATCGTGTTGTCCCCGTTTGCGAGCAATTTGAGAGTTTCAAGACCGATACCGCTGTTTGCGCCGGTGATGACGATATTTTTGCCTTTTATCATAGTTTTCTCCTTTATTTGAAAAATTATATTTCTTTATGCTTTTCCAAAATCTTGTCAAACAAGACAGTCGCCCTCTTTTTGAGCTTGTCAAGCGAGCCTTTATTGTCGACTATTTGCGTGCTTTTCGCCATCAAAATCGACGACGGCACTTGCGAGCGGATACGCCTGATAGCCTGCGTCACGCTCATCCCTCTGCCCTTTTTAAGACGTGCGATTCTTGTCAAAAGCGGAGTTCTGACATACACGATTTCGTCGAAAGCCTCGTCGCCGCCCTCAATAAAAAGCGGCAATTCGACCGCAAGCGGACTTTGCGCATATTCGGCAATCTTCCTCATAATTTCGGGATGAGCGATTGCGTTGAGCTTTTTGCGCTCGCTCTCGTTTGAAAAGACTATGCTTGCAAGCGTCTTTTTGTCCACTTCTCCGTTTCTGACCGCAGCGGGAAACGCCGTTTGAATTTTTTGAATATAAGACGGCGTTTTGAGCAATTCCGAGTTGATTTCGTCTGCGCTAATGCAGAAAAAACCACGCTCCTTTGCGATTTTCATAACCTCGCTTTTGCCCGAGCCTATTCCGCCGATAATTGCGATTCTCATTTCAAATCACCCCAGTTGTCCGCGCTTGTCGCCTCGGCAACGAGAGGTACCGACAGTTTGACCGCGTGTTCCATTTCATAGGAAAGAATCTTTTTTACTTCCTCTTCTTCGTCCTTTGTTGCCTCGATGATGAGTTCGTCGTGGATTTGAAGTATCATTTTGGACTTCATATTTTCAAGGCGTTTTTCGACGTTTATCATCGCAATCTTGATGATGTCTGCCGCCGAGCCTTGCAATGGCGTATTCATTGCCATGCGCTCCGCCGCCGAACGCACCATATAATTCGACGCTTTGAGGTCGGGCAAATTGCGACGTCTGCCAGACATCGTGAGCGAATACCCTCTCTCTCTTGCGTCTTCGACGTTTTTGTCCATAAACTCGCGCACTTTGGGATGCATTGTGAAATAGTTTGCGATAAACTCCTTTGCCATGTATTGCGGAATGGAAAGGTTTTCTGCAAGTCCGTATCCGCTTATGCCGTAAATTATGCCGAAATTGACCGCTTTTGCGTCCCGTCTTTGCGCAGGCGTAACCTCGCTTACGGGAATGCCCAAAATCTGCGACGCTGTAATGGCGTGGATGTCGTCGTCGTGATTGAACGCCTCGATAAGTTGCTCGTCGCCACTCATATGCGCAAGCAGGCGCAATTCTATTTGCGAATAGTCCGCGCTTACAAGCACGCAATTCTCCCCGGGAATAAACGCACTCTTGATATCCTTTGCCTCGTCGCTCCTTGCAGGAATGTTTTGAAGATTGGGATTCGTTGAGCTGAGTCTTCCCGTTTGCGTGATGCATTGATTGAACTCGGTGTGGATTCTTCCCCTGTTGACAAGCGGTTGAAGTCCCATGACGTAAGTGGATTGGAGTTTTGCATAATGGCGATATTCCAGCACGGCGTTTACTATCGGATGTTTAGGCGCAAGGTTTGAAAGCACGTCTTCGCTTACAGAATATCCCGTCTTCGTTTTTTTGCCGTGCGGCAAACCGAGCTTGTCGAAAAGTATATCGCCGAGTTGCTTGGGAGAAGCAATATTGAACGTTTCGCCTGCAAGCGAATATATCTCTTTCGTCAATCCTTCGATAATCTCGCCGTACTTCTTTTCAAGGGCTTTCAAAACGTCCGTCGACACTCTCACGCCCCTTTCTTCCATATTGCGCAAAACGACGCAAAGCGGCTGTTCAATGTCAAAAAACAACTTGTTAAGTCCTTGTTGTGCAAGTTGAGCGCGCAATTGTTGGCTTTCGTCAAACAATTCCACCGCGCCGATTTCATAGCCGTCCGCACCCAAAACTTGCTCTAAACTCTTTATGGGTGCGCTGCCTCTTGCAAGGTGGGCGGCAATCATAACGTCGAAAAATTTATCTTGGTCGAACCCGTAGGTTTTGCTCAAATTTTTATAGTCGTAACATATCAGTTCTCTGCCTTTTGCCACTTCTTTGAGCGTTGCGATTGCGTCGTCGAATCCTATGCCTTCGCTGAACAAATCTTCGACGCAACTCACGGTGTATTCCGTCTTGTCGTCCACCGCAAACGATACGTCGCGCCCTATAAGGACTGCGATTTTGTCGCCTTTAACGGCATTTTCTATTTCGTTTGCGCTTGTAAGTTTGACAATGTTTTTTTCAATCTTTTTCGCTTGGGGAACGTCCTCTTGCACGGAGTCGAAACTCATTCTGTTTGCAAGCGACGTGATTTCAAGCTCGCCAAGCTTTGCTCTGACTTCACCGCTATACACAGGCGTAAAAGCAATGTCTTCGAGAGTGCACTCGACGGGAACGTTGCAGTTGATAGTGACAAGCTCTTTGCTCAAAAGCGCAAGCTCTTCGTTGTTTTGAATATTTTGTCCCAGTTTGCCGGGAATATCGCTTGCGTTTTTCAAGATGCTTTCAAGCGAGCCGTATTTGTCCAAAAGTTGCTTCGCCGTTTTTTCGCCCACTCCGGGAATACCCGGCACGTTGTCAGACGTATCTCCTCTCAATGCTTTGTAATCTATAAACTGCTCAACGGTAAATCCGTCTTGCAAAAGGCGTGCCACGTCGTACACTTCGATGTCGCTGACGCCTTTTTTTGTCCAAAAAACTTTTGTCGTAGGGCTTACAAGCTGGAAGCTGTCGCGATCTCCCGTGACTATGATACATTCGTCGTCGAAACGCTTTGAGAGCGTGCCCAAAATGTCGTCGCCTTCATAGCCTTGCAAGCTGACGATTTTGATTCCCATTGCCGTAATAAGCTCTTTGAGAGGCTCGACTTGTTGTCGGAGTTCCTCATCCATAGGCTTTCTCGTCGCCTTGTACTCTTTGTACATCTCGTGACGGAACGTCGGGCCGTGCAAGTCGAACGCAGCCGCAATATGCGTGGGATTTTGCTCCTTGATTATCTTCAAGAGTATGCTCAAAAAGCCGTATATCGCACCCGTGTATAATCCTTTCGAGGATTTGAGATTGGGAAGTGCGTGATACGCGCGGTGCATAAGACTGTTTGAATCCAAAAGCAATATTTTGTTTTGCGCCATATTTCACCTATATATCGTCAATACGATTATTCTATCCTTTTTCGGGCAAGCAAAAACTCTCTGAGTCCTTTGTCCATAAGTTCTTTCGCGTCGTCGTAGCCCGTTTGCATATATGCGTGTATGCGCGAGCTTGAAAACGCCATAGCGGGCCCCAAATCCTCTTTGGGAGCTATGAAGAACAAATCGGGATTGCCCTCCACTTTGCGTTTGGGCTGTTTGCTTTCCACGTTCGTGCGGATTACGAGCATCTTGTCGTAGCCGTTTTTCACAAGCAGATTTATGGGCATATTGTCGTAAACTCCGCCGTCAATATACTTCTTGTCGTCGATGATTTTGGGCGGAAAAATCGGGAAAGTCGCAGATGCGATGATGTAGTCCACAAGTTTTCCCTCGTCGATTTCGTCCATCATTTTTTCGACGGGTTGCATATCCGAGATGTTGAACGTGACGAGTCCGTAGTCCTTGCCCGACGCACGAATATCCTCCTCGTTTACGATAGTTTCAAAAAACTTTTGAGATTTCTCGTAGGAAGATTCCAACATTTTGAAAGTGCCAAGTTTCTTTTCAAGCATAACTCGCAAAATCGCGGGTTTCAAATCCAAGCCTTTGAGAGCGGCGGTTTCCTCGTCGCTCAAATCGAAAACGGTGTTGGTTTGTATCTCGTTCCACACGTCGAAAAGTTTAGAATATCCGCCCTCGAGATAAATTGCGCCGTTGATTGCGCCTATCGAAGTGCCCACAACGCCGTCAAACTCCACCAACAGTTCCCTCACTGCCATAAGCGCGCCTATTTGATATGCGCCCTTCACGCCGCCGCCTTCGAGAACCAATCCCAACTTTTGTTTTTCTTTGCTCATTTGTATCCTTATATAGTTTTTATACTTTTGATAATTGTATCACACAAATCGGCTTTTTGTAAAGACAAGAAAACCCACGCGCTTTTCCGGTGTTTTTATTATAAAAACAAAAAACGGCGGAATGCAATAGCAAACCGCCGCCCTCGTATAGTTTTTGTCAATCGACGTTGTCCTCGATTTGTTCCGAATTGTCGCTTGCGGCGGCAACCTCGCACAAAACTTCTTTCTCTTCTTCGATTGCTACGTCGCCCTTTGCGATTTCGTCTTCGACGGATGCAAGTTCCGCTTGCTCGTCGGCGATTTCGTGCGAGATTTCTTCTTCTTTACGAGCGTTGATTTCGGCAAGCATTTGAGTCATTTTCGTCTCGTTGAGGAAGTATTTTTTCTTGTAGATGAGCATTGCCGCAATCATAAATACGATAGGAATAATGCACGTGCATACAAGCAGGATTTTTATGCTGTTCTGCCCGTTTGCCTGCACGTCGGCGATGACCATCTCTCTCGTTTCGGTGCTGAGATTTCTGTCGATTGCGGTGAGTCGGTTGGTGTAAGTGAGAACGCCTGCGATGATGTAGACGAGCGACACCAACCCTTGCATAAGCGCAGAGCCCATTTTTGCAGTAAACGGACGAAGTGCGAAAAATCAAACCCTCGTCGCGCTTGCCCGTCCTATACTCGTTGTATTCGACGGTGTTTGCCATGTTGATAACCATAATCATATAGAATCCGCTGCCCCAACCTGCAATCGTATAGGCGAAAAACGTCATCAAAAAGCGCAGAGTTATCGTCATACCCAGCACTTCAAACAGTACGATTTTTGGCACCGTAAGCCCCAGAATCATCATCAGAGCATAGCCGATTATGATGGCAAAACCGCAAGAATACAGCAGTTTGTCGCGCCCGTATTTTTTGGAAAGTGCGGGATAGAACAGCGTAAAGATCACCGACACCGCCGCAAAGCCCAAACCGAACACCATCCATAGCGTGCCGTTGTAGGCGTTGTCGAAGTAAACATACATCATGCCGAGTCCGCCGCCGACAACGTTTGTGCCGATGTTAAACAGGAGCATTACCAGCGCGCTCCACATAAGCTGATCGTTTTTGAAAAGCACGCGGAACATGTCTTTGAGTTTCATCGGCGGAGTTTTCATCAAATTTTTGGGCAACGGCTTTTCTTTGACGCCGAGTATGGTGAAAAGTTGGAATCCGCACATCAGCACCACCGCAACGACGGACATTATCCCGAAAGCCGCCGTCGAGCTGCCCCCTATCGGATTGTCGCCCATTGCGAATGTGGGAATGATGAGTCCCGCAAGTCCTCCGCCTATGCTCACCGAGATTTGCGTGACGGTCATGAGTTTGTCTCTGTCATGCGCATTGGACGTGAGCGTGGGCATCATGCCCCAATAGGATATGTCGTTCATGGTGAACGTAATCGAGAAAAGGAAGTACATTGCGGCAAGCAAGCCTATAAACGCCCAGCCCTGCGCAGGTACGTTGAACAGCACGAGTATAACAACGCCCGTCGTAAGACATCCTATGAGCTGCCACGGCTTGTACTTACCCCATTTTGTGCGCGTGTTTTCGACTATACCGCCCATGATCGGATCGTTGAACGCGTCAAAGATTCTTGCAAGCACGATGATGATTGTGATTGCTGAAAACTGCGCTGTGTTGAGGCTCTTCGTAAACACGCAAAACGACAAGAGATATCCGTTGAACAGATTGTACAAAAAATCTCTGCCCAGCGTGCCGAACGCGTACATAAACAGGTTGCGATTGGACAGTTTGTCTTCGCTTAAAAGATTGCCGTCCTCTTTTGCCGAATCAGTGATTTCGACTGCGTTTAGGTCATTTTTCTGCATAATTTTCCCCTTTATGCTTGATACGTAAATTATAGCAAACCGCAATGTAAAATTCAATATCGAATAAAAAATAATCTGCATAGCATATCAAATAATCGACAATCGTTCAACAACCATTGTACATGGAAATATTTGTCCCGCAAATCATAGAAGTTCAGTCGTTTTTCTTCAATCGTTATTTACATTTTTGAATCAATGTGTTAATATACTTAACGTAGGATAACTCCTAAAAAACAATAATGTGAGGATTTTTTATGGCAAAACGTAAAGGCGATTATTTCGGACTCGGCTATGTCGTGAGTCTCATTCTTGCAATCATCCCCGTCACCTCTTGGATTCTCGGCGCAATCACAAGATTCTCCGAAGGCAAAATCGTTGCGGGACTTCTCCGCTTGGTGTTCGGCTTCAACATCGTATGGCTCGTAGACCTCGTTTTGATGATCGTCAAAAAATCTATTTGGCGTCTTCTCAACTGCTGATATGATAATTGAATTTGAAAACAAAATTTATCAAGACAAAAAGCAAGCTCTCACAGAGTTTGCTTTTTGTCACTATCCTCTGTCCGTAAAAATCGACGGAAACGAGATGACATTCGTATGGTTCAGTCAACTTGAAGAATACATTTTGACGCATTGATTGACTAACGAACAGTTTGATTTCACCAAAAAAGGACGCATACAGCGTCCTTTTTTGCTAGTGGGCTATAATTGCGACAAATCACATCATTTCCTTTCCAGGAGATGTTTCGACTTCGCTCAACATGACAATCGGTGTGTGGGTGTCCCACCCTTGTCATTCAGAGCGCAAGCGTGGGAATCCAGCCAATAGGCGAATTTCGCTCCGCTAGATTGCCACGTCGCAACATTCGTTGCTCCTCGCAATGACACGGAAGAATGATATCACTTCGTGATGATATCGTGCTTTACACGATGATATCGCACTTTGTGCGATGATATCCAAACGCTGTTTGGATTGTGGATAAACGAAAACTTATTGAAGGCGTACTTATACACGGTATGTGCCTATTCGGAGTGCGCCTTGCGGCTAGATTCCCACGGTCACTTTGTTCCCTCGGAATGACATGGGTGGGGCACCCACACCCAAACGAACACTTATTCATGGCGTTCTTATACACGGAATGTGCAACTTCGAAGACGGAACACGAGCCGCAAGGCGGCGAGAATTTAAGCGCCGAGCTTGACGGTTGTACTGTCCGACTGCGCCGTGTTGTTGCGTAGCTGGCGCACAAAGGACGGTGGCATAATGAGAGAATTGTCCCTATCTATGCGAGTGCCGACTGTCTCCCCCGCGAACGACGGATAATTTTGTAGAGAATTGTCCTTATTTGAGTGGTGGGAGAAATACCGGCGTGTCCGGAAAGAGGGGGCACATCTAATTTAGAGTTCACTCACTTTATGCATTGTTTGGAAGTTAAAAACCGCCTGATTGAGATGAAGAACAAGAAAGATCCTCTTTCAACGGGTAGGAGCGTACATGAACGTACGTGACTGCTCGATGAAAGAGGCCCTGACACAGTTATTCGCTTAATAAAGATTTTTTGTTAAAACTCTCTGATTGAGATGAAGAACAAGAAAGAGGCATTTGCGATGGCAGCCTAATGTACATGAAGTACATGACTGCTAGTGCAAATGCCTCTGCCGAAGTTATTCGCTCAATCAGAGAGTTTTATAGCGTTGACGTGAGGAATAAGACGTATGCAACAACTCATGCGCCAAGTGGCTGTTGGGTTCACCCAAAAACTCGTCGTAGAGTTTCTTGACTTGTTCGTTCTTGTGAGATACGCGGATCTCTTTGCTTTCGTCCTCTTGATAAAGAGCTGCGGCGCGTTTGTCGCGGAAAGTGTCGAGAATATCGTCGTCCTCGTTGGGAAGGAAGCAGGGCTTGACAAAAGGTTGTCCTCCACCTGCAACACAACCGCCGGGGCATCCCATGATTTCGATGAACTGATAGGGGCTTGTGCCTTCTCTGATTTGGTCGAGAAGCACTTTTGCATTCTTCATGCCGGATGCGACCGCAACTTTGACATCCATACCGCCAAGGTTGTAGGTTGCCTCTTTGATGCCTTGCATGCCGCGCACTTCTTGCAATTCAACATGTGAGAGTTCCTTGCCGGTGAGTGCAAACGCCGCCGTACGAAGAGCCGCTTCCATAACGCCGCCGGTTGCGCCGAAGATGACGCCTGCGCCGGTGTATTCGCCAACGATGTCGTTGTCAAATTGCTCATCGGGAAGTTTTGCAAAGCGGATACCTGCGCGCTTGATGAGCTTGGCAAGTTCTCTTGTCGTAAGAACAGCGTCAACGTCTTTGAGTCCGTTGACGGCAAGTTCTTTTCTGTCCTTTTCAAACTTCTTTGCGGTGCAAGGCATGACGGACACGACAAACATATCTTCGGGCTTGATGCCGTTGCGCTCCGCATAGTAGGATTTGAGGATTGCGCCGAACATTTCGTGAGGAGATTTGCAAGAGGAAAGGTGATCGAGTTGATCGCCATAGTAATACTCCGCATAGTTTATCCAGCCGGGAGAACAGGACGTAATCATGGGAAGCACGCCGCCGTTTTTGACGCGATCGAGAAGTTCGTTTGCCTCCTCCATAATCGTAAGGTCTGCGCTGAAATTGGTGTCAAACACTTTCTTGAATCCGAGTCTGCGCAAAGCCGCAACCATTTTTCCGGTTACGAGAGTGCCAATCGGCATATCGAATTCTTCACCGAGTGCGGCGCGCACTGCGGGAGCGGTTTGAACGACGACGTATTTGCCTTGTCTGAATGCCTCGTCAACCTTGTCGATTTCGCTCACTTCCATGAGTGCGCCGGTGGGGCAAACGCTTACGCATTGACCGCAAAGGATGCACGGAACGTCGGCAAAACTTCTGTTTTGAGCGGGAGCGACGATGGTTTTGAAACCTCTCTTCTCGAAGCCGAGAACGGAAAGTCCGTGCGCGCTCTTGCATCTTTCGATACATCTGCCGCAAAGAACGCATTTTGAGGTATCTCTCTTAATGGACGGAGTGACTTCGTCAATGGTTACGGGAGTTTGTTCGCCCTCGTAAAGACCTTCCCTTGCGCCCGTAATTTGAGCGACGTGCAAAAGTTCGCACTTGCCGTTTTTGTCACATTCTTGGCAGTTTCTGTTGTGGTTTGAAAGCAAAAGTTCAACCGAGTTTCTTCTTGCTTGCACCGCTTTTGGAGAAGAGATGGTGACTTCCATACCCTCCGCAACGGGATACACGCAGGACGCGACGAGTCCTCTTGCGCCGGTTGCCTCGACAAGGCAGACGCGGCAAGAACCTCTTGAACATTCGCCGTGATTATATGCGCAAAGAGAGGGAATTTCGTATCCGCAAGCCTTTGCCGCTTCGAGTATCGTCATGCCTTGTTCGACTTGATAAGGCACGCCTTCGATTTTAATATTGATTTTTGCCATAGTCCTCTCTCCTTATTTCTTCTCGATTGCTTTAAGTCTGCAAGCAGAAATACACATACCGCACTTGATGCACTTGTCTTTGTTGATTTCTCTGGACGGAAGTTTGTGTCCGGGTGCGACATAGTTGGTGGTATGGATTGCTCCGACGGGACAATTTCTCTCGCAAAGTCCGCAGCCGACGCACTTGTCTGCAATGACTTCATAATTCATGAGGCTCTTGCAAACGTGTGCGGGACATTTTTTGTCCACGATGTGAGCGATATACTCGTCTTTGAAATGCGCAAGCGTGGAAAGAATCGGGTTCGGCGCAGTTTGTCCGAGTGCGCAGAGAGAGTCGTTTTTGATGTTCGACGCAAGATCCATGAGTTTGTCAAGATCTTCCATAGTGGCTTTGCCCTTGGTGATTTTGGTGAGGATTTCGAGCATTCTCTTGGTGCCGATACGGCAAGGAGAGCATTTTCCGCAAGATTCGTCGCAAATAAATTCCATATAGAACTTTGCAACGTCAACCATACAGTTGTCTTCGTCCATGACGATTGCGCCGCCCGAACCCATCATCGAGCCTTTTGCGACGAGGTTGTCGAAGTCGATGATTGCGTCGAGGTCATCTGCCGTAAGGCATCCGCCCGAAGGTCCGCCCGTTTGAATGGCTTTGAATTTCTTTCCGCCGGGAATACCGCCGCCGATGTCGTAAATAAGTTCACGCAAGGTTGTGCCCATAGGAACTTCCACAAGTCCGACGTTGTTCACCTTTCCGCCGAGAGCAAAAACTTTCGTGCCCTTTGATCTTTCCGTGCCGAAGCAAGTGAACTTCTCATAGCCTTCTCTCATTATGTAAGGAACGCACGCAAGAGTTTCGACGTTGTTGACGATCGTCGGAGAATCCCACAAGCCTTTGACTGCCGGGAACGGAGGACGGGGACGAGGCATACCTCTCTTACCTTCGATGGAGTTGAGGAGTGCGGTTTCTTCACCGCAAACGAATGCGCCCGCGCCAAGACGGATATGTACTCTGAAGGAGAAGTTTGTTCCGAGAATATTGTCGCCCAAAAGTCCGAGATCTTCCGCTTGTTTGATTGCGATGCGGAGTCTGTTTACGGCGATGGGATATTCCGCACGGACGTAGAAATAACCGTTTTGTGCGCCGATTGCGTAACCTGCAATCATCATACCTTCGATGACTGCAAGCGGGTTTCCTTCGAGAATGGAACGGTCCATAAACGCACCCGGGTCGCCTTCGTCGCCGTTGCAAACGACGTACTTTGCGCCTTCGGGTTGAGCATATGCAAATTGCCACTTTCTGCCGGTGGGGAATCCGCCGCCGCCTCTTCCTCTCAAACCGGAAGCCAAAATCTCGTTGATGACTTCTTGTCTGTCCATTTGAAGCGCTCTTTCAAGTCCTTTGAATGCGCCTGCGCCGAGAGCTTCCTCGATTTTTTCGGGGTTGATGCTTCCGCAGCCGTGCAATGCGATACGAACTTGTTTTTTGTAGAAAGTGATGTCGTCTTGTTTGGATATTTTTTCTTTGGTGACGGGGTCGATGTAAAGAAGTCTTTCCACCACTTCACCGTTTTCGAGGTCTTTTTCGACGATTTCTCTCACGTCATCGATTTTGACCATTCTGTAAAGAGTGTCTTCGGGATAAATCTTAACGAAAGGGCCTTGAGAACAGAAGCCGAAGCAACCGACTTGGTTGACGGTGACTTTGTCATGCAATCCTCTCTCGTTGATGAGCTTGACAAACTCTTCTCTGATTTCGTCCGAGTGTGAGGACAAGCAGCCCGTGCCGCCGCACAACACGACGTGACGTCTGCCGTCGCTTCCCGTAAACTTTGCGTCGAGGCAAGAAGAGCAATCTTGACACGTTTTGTCCAATTCAGCAAAATTTCTTATCATAATCAGTTCTCCTTTGCCATGTACTCGTCGATGATGCCGGGAACGGCGTTCACCGAAACTTTGGGATACACCTGTCCGTTGATTGAAACAGCAGGAGCGATTCCGCAAGCACCGATACAACGCAATGCGTCGATTGTAAACAAACCGTCTTTGGTTGTTTCGCCGGGTTTGATTCCGAGCAGTTCGCTGAATTTGTCAATGACTTGTTGTGCACCTTTGACATAGCAAGCAGTGCCGAGACAACAACCGATGACGTATTTCCCCTTCGGAGTCAAAGAGAAAAACGAATAGAATGTCACGACGCCGTAAATTTCAGCAACCGAGATACCCGTTCTGTCCGAAACGATTTCTTGCACTTCGAGAGGAATATAGCCGTATTCCTTTTGAATGTCGCTCAAAATCATCATGAGAGGGGTGTTTTCGCCGACGTATCTGTCGCAAATCGTATTGATTTGAGCAACCGCCGCTTCGCTTAAATGAGCCATGGTAAGCCCTCCTTTGTAGTTGAATAATGATAACCTTTAAAAGTTTAGCACAAAAATCGCGCACTCGCAATAGATAAATCAATATTTATATATTTTTATCGGTTAAAAATAGTAAATAAGCCAATCGGGTGTGGGTGTCCCACCCGAACTGATACTCATTCAGGGCGTTCTTATAAACGGAATATGCAACTTCAAAGACGGAACACGAGCCGCAAGGCGGCGAGAATTTGAGCGCCGAGCTTGACGGTTGTACCGTCCGACTGCGCCGTGTTATTGCGTAGCTGGCGCACAAAGGACGGTGGCATAATGTGAGAATTGTCCCTATCTATGCGAGTGCCGACTGTCTCCCCCACGAACGACGGATAATTTTGTAAAGAATTGCCCCTATTTGAGTGGTGGGAGAAATACCGGCGTGTCCGGAAAGAGGGGGCGCACTAATTTAGGGTACACGCCGTTCAACTCTTGTAGAGGAAGAATCTTCACTCATTCAAGGCGTGCTTATTAACGGAATGTGCAACTTCGAAGACGGAACACGAGCCGCAATGCGGCGAGAAAAGCGAACGCCGAGCTTGACGTAAAGTACAAGT